>Ga0123332_1000697_pt1 | contig 33991 bp, 30 predicted proteins | sample BioC12SIPDNA_4_FD_89958 | JGI IMG/M metagenome (GOLD analysis project Ga0123332, IMG submission 89958) | Anaerobic biogas reactor microbial communites from Washington, USA - Biogas_R2_A C12 SIP DNA | ecosystem: Engineered > Bioreactor > Anaerobic > Unclassified | place: Washington, USA... | reverse complement strand
GCGGTGCTCGGCCGGCGCGAGCTCGAGGGCGCGCGCGAAGCGCTCGCGCGCCTCCTGGTGCCGGCCCAGCGCGGTGAGCGCCTGGGCGGTGGCGAACGCCACGCTGTAGCTCGGGTCGGAGGGACCCTCTACCGACTCGCCGATCCCCTGCGCCTCGGTGAGCAGCTCGAGGGCGCGGTTGGGGTTGCCGAGTTCGAGGTGGGCCCTGCCGAGCAGGTAGCGGTGCACGGTCAGCTCCTCGGGCCTGAGCTGCTCCCCGTCGACCTCGTTCAGGGCCGCGACGGCCTCCTCGGTGCGGCCCAGCTCGACCAGCGCGCCCGCCAGGCTGAGCCTCTCGGGCTCGCGCTCCGAGGGCGGCGCCAGGGCGACGGCGTGCGCGAAGGCCTCGGCTGCCCCCTCCCACTCGCCCATCGCCTCGCGACACTGGCCGAGGAGGGACCAACGCCGCCACCTGAGGTAGGCGGGCAGGCGCGCCTCGTCGATCGCGGCCAGGCGCCGCCCCGCGCTCTTCGGCGCGTCGACGGCGAACAGCGCCGAGGCGGCGTGGTAGGCGGCGACCGGGTCCGCCTCCGTCACGTCCTTCAGGCCGCGCTTGACGTCGCCTATCGAGCCGCCGCGGTAGGCGGCGAACTCCCAGAACAGAGCGCGGTAGAGAGGGTGGTTCGCGAGCTGGGCGTCGACGGCGACGGCCGACCGCAGCGCGGGCAGCCCGTTCTCGATGCCCTCCTCGCCGTAGAGCGCGTAGAGGGCGGCGAGCTGCAGCCACGCCTGTCCCTGGCCCTGTCTGGCGGCCTTCCGGGCCGCCGTCTCCAGCATCGACAGCGCCAGCTCGTACTGGCCCCGGGCCAGCGCCTGCTGCGCCGACTCGATGGGCGCCGTCCTCCCGCGCCTGAAGATCACGCCCCAAAGCTAACACGCATGCTCGTGCTGCACGGGGAATGTCACACACGCACCCGCTCGGCGCCCACGCCACAGGCGTGCCGCCAGGACATGCGAGTATGGCGGGCGTGAGGGTCGTGAGCATGAACGTGAACGGCGTGCGCGCGGCGGCCCGCAAGGGCCTCTCGTCGCTGCTCGACGAGCTCGGCCCCGACGCCGTGTGCCTACAGGAGGTGCGCGCCGCGCCCGACCAGGTCCCGCCGCTCGTCGACGGCTTCCACGCGACGTGGCACCCCGCCGAGCGCAAGGGCTACAGCGGCGTCGGGACCCTGACGCGCGCCGCTCCCCTGGCGGTGCGCGTCGGCAGCGGGTACCCCGAGCACGACCGTGAGGGCCGCGTGATCGTGACCGAGCTCCCGGAGCTCACGCTCCTCAACGTCTACGCCCCGTCGGGCACGACGGGCGAGCTCAGGCAGGCCGTGAAGATGGAGTTCTTGGAACGCTTCCTGGGGTTCGTGGCAGGGCTCGTCGCGGAGGGCAGGCCGCTCCTGCTGTGCGGTGACGTGAACGTCGCGCACCGCGAGGTCGACCTCAAGAAGTGGCGCTCGAACCAGCGCAGCTCGGGCTTCCTCCCCGAGGAGCGGGAGTGGTTCGGCCGGCTACTCGACGTCGGGCTCGTGGACGTCGTCAGGCGACTCGCCGGCGACGACGCCGAGGTCTACTCGTGGTGGACGCAGCGCGCCGGCGCCCGCGAGCGGAACGTAGGCTGGCGCATCGACTACCAGCTCGCCACCCCCGACCTGGCGGAGCGCGCCGTGGCGTTCGACGTCCCCCGCTTCCCCGTCCTCTCGGACCACGCGCCCGTGGTCGTCGACTACGCCCTGTGACGACGCCCGCTCCAGGCAGGGACGCCCCTTCGGCCGGCGAGGGGCTCGGCGCGAGGCTCCTCCGCTTCCTCCCGGGCAGGCGCGACTTCGACCTCGAGCACCTCCGCAGCGACCTGCTGGCGGGCGTGACCGTGGCGTTCGTTGCCCTGCCCCTGGCGCTGGGCTTCGGCGTGACGTCGGGCGCGGGCGCCGCGGCCGGCGTCGTCACCGCTATCGTCGCCGGGTTCGTCGCGGCCCTGTTCGGCGGCTCGAAGTTCCAGGTCACCGGCCCCACGGGCGCGATGACGGCTGTCCTGCTCGGCATCGTCGCGCAGTACGGGCCGGGAGCGCTGCCGCTGCTCGGGGTCGCCGCCGGACTGATCCTCGTCGTGCTCGGCTTCCTGGGCATCGGCAGCTACATCCGCTTCGTGCCGTGGCCGGTCGTGACGGGGTTCACCAACGGCATCGCCGTGATCATCTTCCTGCAGCAGCTCCCCGCGGTCCTGGGCGTGCCGCAGGTGCCGACCGAGAGCATCCTGCTGCTGGCCGTGCGCACCGTCCGCACCTGGTCGGCCGACCCCGGCTTCCTACCCCTGGTGCTGGCGCTCCTGACGGTGGCCGTGATGCTGGCCTGGGGACGCGTGAAGGCGCTGGCCGCCGTGCCGGCCAGCATGGCGGCCCTGGTGGTCGTCAGCCTGGTGTCGCTGCTGCCGGTCTTCGGGGGCGTCGCGCGCATCGGCGCGCTGCCGCGCAGCCTGCCGCTGCCCGTCCTCCCGACGCTGCCGTCGGGCGACGGCTGGGTCGACCTGGCCCGCGCCGCTCTGGCAGTCGCCGTGCTGGCGGCGCTCGAGAGCCTCCTGTCGGCGGTCGTCGCCGACGGCATGACCGTGGGCGAGAAGCACGACCCCGACCGCGAGCTGTTCGGCCAGGGCCTAGGCAACATCGCCGTCGGCCTGTTCGGCGGCGTGCCCGCCACGGCCGCCCTGGCGCGCACGGCCGTGAACGTGCGCTCCGGCGCGCGCACGCGGCTGGCCGCCATGGTCCACGCGGTCGCGCTGCTCGCGATCGTCCTCTTCCTCGCTCCCCTGGCGGCACGCGTCCCGCTGGCGGTCCTCGGCGGCGTGCTCATGGTCGTGGCCGTGCGCATGGTCGAGCACCACGCCTCGGTCCTGATCCTGCGCAGCACGAAGTCTGACGCCTTCGTGATGCTGCTGACGCTGGTCGTGACGGTGCTGTTCGACCTCATCCTCGCGATCGAGGTGGGGCTCGTCGCCGCGGCGGTGCTGTTCATCGTGCGGATGAGCTCGACGTTCCGCGTCGACCCCCTCGACCTGGCCGGCTCCGACGAGCGGCCCCTGATGACCGACGACGACGCCGCGGCCCTCGAGCGGGTCCGCGACCGCGTGATCGCGCTGCGCGTCGAGGGCCCCATATTCTTCGGCGCCGCCGAGCGCTTCATCGACCAGATGCTCAAGGTCGACAAGGGCATCCGCGTGGTGATCCTGCGCCTGCGCAAGGTGCCGGTGCTCGACGCGACCGGCGCCACGGCGCTCAAGGCCCTCAAGGAGCGCATCGCGCGGCGCGGCGGCGAGCTGGTCGTGTCGGCGCTGCAACCGCAGCCCCGCAACGTGCTCAAGCGCATGGGACTCTACGACGAGGTGACGTCGCACGGCCGCCTCGAGTTCGCCTCGACCGGCGAGGCGATCGCCGCGGCCGTCGCGATCGCGTCCCGCGAGCACGCGAACCCCGAGCCAGCGTCGGCGTGACGTCGGGGCGCCGTCATGGCGGCGGGCCGTCGGCTCGGGGCGCCGCGGTCCCGCGGTCCGCGGCGTGACGGAGGCGCTCGGGGCCGAGGCCGATGGCCGGGCGGGCGGCCGGTCTTCCAGCCGCCCGCTCACGTCCCGGCGTACGGGAACCCTCAGTTCGCCGCCACGGGCTCCACGACCGTGAGGTTGAACGTGCCGTCGGCGGCGGGCAGGACGCGCACCGTGTCGCCCTCCTCGAACTCGCCCGCGATGATCCCCTTCGCCAGCGGCGTCTCGATGCGCTCGCGGATCATGCGCTTCAGCGGCCGCGCGCCGAACACGGGGTCGTAGCCGATCAGCGCGAGCTGCTCCATCGCCTCCGGCGTCACGTCGAGCGTGATGCGGCGGTCGTCGAGGCGGCGTTGCAGGAGGCCGAGCTGGATGCGCGCGATCTCCGCTACCTGCTGCCTGTCGAGCGCGTGGAAGACGATGACGTCGTCGATGCGGTTGAGGAACTCGGGCCGGAAGTGCTGCTGCAACAACCCGAAGACCGTCTGCTTCATCCGGTCGTAGTCGGCGCCCGACGCGCTCATCTCGAGGATCTGCGGGCTGCCGATGTTGCTGGTCATGATCACGACCGTGTTGCGGAAGTCGACGGTGCGGCCCTGAGCGTCGGTGAGGCGCCCGTCGTCGAGCACCTGGAGCAGCGCGTTGAAGACGTCGGGGTGGGCCTTCTCGATCTCGTCGAAGAGGACGACGCTGTACGGCTTGCGCCTGACGGCCTCGGTGAGCTGGCCGCCCTCCTCGTAGCCGACGTACCCGGGAGGCGCGCCGATCAGCTTCGAGACCGTGTGCTTCTCCATGTACTCGGACATGTCGAGGCGGATCATGCGGTCCTCGCTGTCGAACAGCTGCTCGGCGAGGGCGCGCGCCGTCTCGGTCTTCCCCACGCCCGTCGGCCCGAGGAAGATGAACGAGCCGATCGGCCGCTTGGGGTCGGAGAGCCCGGCGCGCGAGCGGCGGATCGCGTCGGCGACCGCCGTGACGGCCTCCTCCTGCCCGATCACGCGCTCGTGCAGCGCCTTCTCGAGCCCGAGGAGCTTCTCGCGCTCGCCGGCGACGAGCTTCGAGACCGGGATGCCGGTGGCGCGCGCGACGACCTCGGCGATCTCGTCCTCGCCGACGGAGAGGCGCACGTACTTCGCGTCCTCGAGCCTCGCGGCCGTCTCCTTGACCTCGCGCTCGAGCCTAGGCAGCTCGCCGTAGCGCAGCCGCGCGACGGTCTCGAGGTCGTAGTCGCGCTCGGCCATCTCGATCTGCGTGCGGACGCGGTCGAGCTCCTCCTGGTCGCGGCGCCACTGCTCGAACAGCGCCTTCTCGGCCTCGTACTCGGCCTGCGCCTGCCCGATGCGGTCGGCGATCGCCTTGAGCTCCTCCTCGATGCGCACCAGGCGCTGCTGGGAGTCGGGGTCCTCCTCCTTCTTGAGCGCCTCGCGCTCGACCTCGAGCTGCAGGCGGCGGCGCCTGAGGCCGTCGATCTCCTCCGGCAGGCTCTCGAGCTGCACGCGGATGCGGCTGGCGGCCTCGTCGACGAGGTCGATCGCCGAGTCGGGCAGCCGCCTGTCGGCGATGTAGCGGTGCGCCATCTGCGCCGCCGCGATCAGCGCCGGGTCGGAGATCTCGACGCCGTGGTGCACCTCGTACTTCTCCTTGATGCCCCTGAGGATGCTGATCGTGTCCTCGACGGACGGCTCGTCGACGACGATGGGCTGGAAGCGCCGCTCGAGGGCCGCGTCCTTCTCGATCTCGCGGTACTCGGAGAGCGTCGTGGCGCCGATCATGCGCAGCTCGCCGCGCGCCAGCGCCGGCTTGAGCATGTTGCCGGCGTCGACGGCACCCTCGGCCTTCCCCGCCCCGACGATCGTGTGCAGCTCGTCGATGAACAGGACGATCTGGCCCTCGGACCTCGTCGTCTCCTGGATCACGGCCTTGAGCCGCTCCTCGAACTCGCCGCGGTACTTCGCGCCGGCGAGGAGGCTCCCCATGTCGAGCTGCACGATGCGCTTGCCCTGCAGCCCCTCGGGCACGTCCTTGTTCACGATGCGCTGGGCGAGGCCCTCCACGATGGCGGTCTTGCCCACGCCTGGCTCGCCGATGAGCACCGGGTTGTTCTTCGTGCGCCTGAGCAGGATCTGGATCGTGCGCCTGATCTCGTCGTCGCGCCCGATCACGGGGTCGAGCTTGCCCTCGCGGGCGCGCTGGGTGAGGTCGATGCCGTAGCGCTCCAGCGCGTCGAACGTGCTCTCGGCCGTCTGGGTGTCCACCGACCTGCCTCCTCTGATCTCGCGGGCCGCCGCCTCGAGCTCCTCGGCCTTCGGCAGCGCCTCGAAGCCGGGCAGGGCGCGCCGGGCGGCGACGAGCAGCACGTCCTGGGCGACGAAGGCGTCGCCCCAGGCCTGAGCCACGGCGTTCGCGTCCTGGAGCGCCCGCGCCATGTCGTTCGAGAGGTAGAGCTCCCCGCCGCCACCGGACACCTGCGGCAGGCGCTCGAGCTCCTGGTCGAGGGCCTGCCTGGCAGCGTCGGCCGAGCCGCCCGCCGCCTCCACGACACGCGAAGGCAGGCCGGAAGGGTCGGCCAGCAAGGCGGTGAGGAGGTGGACGGGCGTCACCTGCTGGTGCTGCCGCGCCCTCGCCACCTGCTGGGCGCTGGCGACCATCTGGAGCGCGGCCTCTGTGAAACGCCCTTGGTCCATGACCTCGATATTAGAAACTTGAGCGAGGTCATGTCAAGTTTATTGAGAACGCCTGCTCAGGCCGCCGCGGCCTCCTTGAACTCGCCCACGAGCTGGCTCAGGACCGCCTTCGCGTCCCCGAAGATCATGCGCGTGTTCGGCTTGTAGAACAGCGGGTTCTCGACGCCGGAGAAGCCCGGGTTCATCGAGCGCTTGAGCACGAACGTGGTGCGCGCCCTGTCGACCTCGATGATCGGCATGCCGTAGAGGGGGCTCGACCTGTCCTCCTTCGCGGCCGGGTTCACCACGTCGTTCGCGCCGATCACGACGGCCACGTCGACGGTCTCCATCGTCGGGTTCACGTCGCCCGGCTCGACGAGCTGCTCGTAGGGCACGTTCGCCTCGGCCAGGAGCACGTTCATGTGCCCTGGCATGCGCCCCGCGACCGGGTGGATCGCGTACCTGACCTCGGCGCCGTTCGCCTCGAGGAGGTCGGCGAGCTCCTTGACCGCGTGCTGCGCCTGCGCGACGGCCATGCCGTAGCCGGGCACGAACACGACGCTGCTCGCGGCCTCGAGGACGTAGTAGGCGTCCTCGGGCGTCATCGGCTTGACCTCGCCCTCGACCTGCTTCGAGCCGGCCTGCGTGACGGCGCCGAAGCCGCTGAAGAGCACGTTGGCCAGCGAGCGGTTCATGGCCTTGCACATGATCTGCGTCAGGATCAGGCCCGACGCGCCCACGAGGGAGCCGGCGACGATGAGGACGGTGTTGTCGATGACGAAGCCCGCCGCGCTGGCCGCCAGACCCGAGTAGCTGTTCAGCAGCGAGATCACGATCGGCATGTCGGCGCCGCCGATGGGCAGCACCGCCAGCACCCCCAGCGCCAGGGAGAGGACGATCGCGACCAGCAGGTAGCCGTAGCCGGCCAGGGGGTCGAGGGCGTAGAGCACCCCGACGACCACGGCCGCCACCAGCAGCACGGCGTTCACGACCTGCTGGCCCGCGAACTGGATCGGGCGCCCGCTGACGCGCTCCGAGAGCTTGCCCCACGCCAGCACCGACCCGCTCAGGGTCACGCCCCCCACCAAGACGGCCAGCACCGTGGCGATCGCGGTGACGAGGTCGCCGGTCGGTCGGCTCAGGTACTCGGCCCAGCCCACGAGCAGCGAAGCTCCGCCGCCGGCGCCGTTGAACAGGGCGACGGTCTCGGGCATCTGCGTCATCTGCACGCGGCGCGCCCAGAACGTGCCGATACCGCCGCCGACGACGAGGCCGGCCGCGACCAGCGCGTAGTCGATCCCCGAGTGCAGCAGGGTCGCGACGACGGCGATCGCCATCCCGACGGCCGAGATCATGTTCCCGCGCCGCGCCGTGTCGGCGCGCCCGAGCAGCTTCAGGCCGACGATGAACAGCACCGCGGCGGCGATGTAGGCGAGCTCGAACGCGGTGCCCACCTCAGCCCTCCCGCTTGCCGGCGCGGAACATGCCGAGCATCCGGTCGGTCACGAGGTAGCCGCCGAAGACGTTGATCGCCGCCAGGACGACGGCGATGAACGCCAGGACGCTGGAGAGCGTCCCGCCCGTGGCCGTAGAGGCGATCGCGCCCACGATCGCGATGCCCGAGATCGCGTTCGTGCCGGACATCAGCGGCGTGTGCAGCTGTGAGGGCACCTTCTGGATCAGCTCGAGGCCGAGGAAGACCGCGAGGACGAAGATGAACAGGAGGAGCAGGGTCATGCTATGGCCTCCAGCGCCGCGCGCACGCGCTCGTCGCGCACCTCGCCGTCGTGGGTCAGCAGGCAGCCGCCCACGATCTCGTCGGAAGCGTCGAGCCTGAGCCTCTTGGCCTCGCCGTCCCAGGCGTGCTCGACGAGGTTGTACAGGTTGTTCGCGTACATCTGGCTGGCGTCGAGCGCCACCGACGAGGGCAGGTCGGAGAAGCCGAGGATCGTCACGCCGTTGTCCGTGACGACGACCTCGCCCGAGCGGCTGCCGGCGACGTTGCCGCCGGTCGAGGCCGCGAGGTCGACGATCACCGCGCCGGGCTTCATCCCGGCGACCATCTCCTCGGTGACGATCAGGGGCGCGCGGCGGCCGAACACCTGCGCGGTCGTGATGACGACGTCGGAGTGCGCGCACACCGCGGCCATCTGCTGCCGTTGGCGCTCCAGCTGCTCGGGTGTGAGCTCGCGGGCGTAGCCCTGCTCGGTCTGGCCGGTGTCGCCGACGTCGAGCTCGACGAACCTGGCGCCGAGCGACTGGACCTGCTCCTTCACGACGGGCCGGGTGTCGTAGGCCTCGACCCTCGCGCCCAGGCGCTTCGCGGTCGCGATCGCCTGCAGCCCCGCGACGCCGGCGCCGACGACGAACACGCGCGCGGGCGCGATCGTGCCTGCGGGCGTCGACATCATCGGGAACGCCTTGTGCGAGTGGCGGGCGGCCACGACAACGGCCGCGTAGCCGGCGAGGCTGGCCTGGCTCGAGAGCGCGTCCATCTTCTGCGCGTACGTCGTGCGCGGGATGAGCTCGACGCACAGCGCCGAGACCCGGCCGCGCGCCAGGGCCCGCACGAGCTCGTGGTTGAAGAACGGGTCGACGAAGCCGGCCGTGACGGCGCCGGGGCGCAGGCTCCCGACCACCTCCAGGCTCGGCGGTTGCACCGCCAGGAGCAGGTCGGCACCGGCCAGGAGCTCCTCCCGCCTCCCGACCGTCGCCCCCGCCGCCTCGTACGCCGAGTCCGGCACGTGCAGCGCGGCGCCCAGGCCCGCCTCGACGGCCACGCTGGCGCCGAGGCGGACGAGCCTGCCCGCGGTCTGCGGCGTGACCGGCACACGCTTCTCGCCCGCGACCGTTTCCCTCACAGCGACGACGTTCATGTGGCTCCCACTATGTCACGGCCCGCGCACGCCGCGGAGGGACCTTCGCCCGGGCGGGCGCCCTTATACTGGCCGGCCGTGGAGCACATCGCCGTACTCACCAGCGGGGGCGACGCGCCCGGCATGAACGCCGCCATCCGCGCCGTCGTCCGCACGGCGGTCCACGACGGCGCCCGCGTCTCGGGCGTCTACCGCGGGTACCAGGGCTTCATCGAGGACGACATCGTCGAGCTGCACGCCCGGGACGTCGCGAACATCATCCAGCGCGGCGGCACGGTCCTCCGCACGGCGCGCTCCGAGGAGTTCCTCCACCCGTCGGGCCGGGCGAAGGCCGCCGCCGTGCTGCGGCGCCGCGGCATCGAGGGCCTGGTCGTGATCGGCGGCGACGGCAGCTTCCGCGGGGCGCTGGCCCTGACGCAGGAGCACGGCGTGCCCGTCATCGGCATCCCCGGCACCATCGACAACGACATCTTCGGCACCGACGTCTCGATCGGCTTCAACACCGCGATCAACATCGCGCTCGAAGCCGTCGACCGCCTGCGCGACACCGCCGCCAGCCACGACAGGCTCTTCCTCGTCGAGGTCATGGGCAGGCACGCCGGCCACATCGCGCTGCACGTGGGCGTCGCCGGCGGCGCCGAGGCGATCCTAATCCCCGAGGAGCCGATGCCGGCGGACGAGGTCGCGAAGCTGATCGCAGCGGCCGAGCAGCGCGGCAAGTCCTCGTCGATAATCGTCGTCGCCGAGGGCGCCTACCCCGGCGGCGCCCGGGACCTCGAGCGGGCCGTCAAGGAGGTCGCGGGCTACGAGGTTCGCACGGTGATCCTCGGCCACACCCAGCGCGGCGGGTCGCCGTCGACCCGCGACCGCGTGCTGGCCTCGCGCCTCGGGTTCCACGCGGTGAGGGCCCTGATGCGGGGCATGAGCGGCGTGATGGTCGGGACCGACCGGCGCGGCATCGTGTTCCGCGACCTGCACGAGGTCGTCGCGAACAAGAAGGACGTCGACCGCGAGCTCCTCGAGATCGCGCACGTGCTGGCCACCTAGGACGCCTCCGGCCAGCTCGTCCGCGAGGCCGAGCGGGCCCGAGCGGGGCTCGTAGGCACCGCCCGCTCCGGGCGGACCCAGAGGACACTTCGGACTCGACCGGCGACCGACCCGCCGGCCGCCCGCGGCGCCGTCAGCCCCGTCGCACCCTGACGAACGTGTCCTTGCCCTTCTGCAGGACCACGGGCGCGGCCAGGTCGAGGCGCAGCATCGGGTCCTCGACGACCTCGCCGTCGACCCGGAGACCCCGGTTCAGCACCAGGCGACGCGCTTCGCCGTTCGAGGCCGTGAGGCCGGCGAGGGTCGCCAGCCTGAGCAGGCCCACCCGGCCCTCCTGGAACTCGGACTCCGGGACGCTCACCTCGGGGACGTCCTCGGGCACGCCCCCGCGCGCGACCTCGTCGTAGCGCGCCTCGGCGTGGGGGATCGCGTCCTCGCCGTGGTACATGCGGACCAGCTCGCGCGCGTAGACGCGGTGCGCCTGGACGGGGTCGGCGGCGAGCAGCTCGCGCATGCGCGCGACGTCGAGGTCGGTGGAGAGCTCGACGTACTGCTCGAACACCGCGTCGGGCACCCGCATCGCCTTCTTGAACATGCTGGCTGGGTCCTCGCTGAGCCCGATGTAGTTACCGAGCGACTTCGACATCTTCTCGACGCCGTCGAGGCCCACGAGGAGCGGCGTCGTCAGGACCAGCTGCGGCTCCTGACCGTAGGCGCGCTGGATGTCGCGGCCGACCAAGAGGTTGAAGAGCTGGTCGGTGCCGCCGAGCTCCACGTCGGCGCGCACCGCCACCGAGTCGTAGGCCTGTGCCAGCGGGTAGAGGAACTCGTGGACCTGGATCGGCACACCGCCCTCGAAGCGCTTCGTGAAGTCGTCGCGCTCTAGCATGCGCGCGACCGTGTAATGCGACGCGAGGTGGATCAGGTCGGCGAACCTAAGCTCGCCCAGCCACTCGGAGTTGTAGCGGAGCTCGAACCGCTCCGGGTCCTCGTCGAGCACGGCGCTGGCCTGCTCGACGTAGGTGCGGCCGTTCGCGCGCGTCTGCTCGAACGTCAGCACCGGCCGCGTCTTCGACCGACCCGAGGGGTCGCCGATCATGGCCGTGAAGTCGCCGATGATCAGCACGACCTTGTGGCCCAGGTCCTGGAACTGCCGCAGCTTGCGCAGCACGACGGCGTGCCCGATGTGGAGGTCGGGCGACGAGGGGTCGACGCCGAGCTTCACCCGCAGCTGTCGGCCCTCGCGCGCGGCCATGGCCAGCTTCTCGGCCAGGCCGTTCTCCGGCACGACCTGGTCGGCGCCCCGCAGGAGGAGCTCGACGGCCTCGGCTGTCTTGGCGTCGGTCACGCGCGGGAGTGTATCACGGGCCCGGAGCGCCGCCTCGGACGGCGCCGCCGCCTGCCCGACGCGTAGACGGCGGCCCCGACGACGGTCAGCGCGGCGGCCGTCCCGACCACGAGCGGCCAAGTCAGCCACCTGAGCAGGAACGTCGCGAGGGCGGCCAGCGCCTTCAGCAGCGCGTCGGGGTCGCGGTAGAACACCTTGGCCGCGGCGACGAGGAGGGGCTGGCGCGCCAGCAGCGCGCTGCCGCCGCGCCGCACGGCGAGCTCCAGCCCGGCCGGACCGCGCGCCAGCGCCGCGGCGTAGAGCCCCTCGTCGGTCAGGCGCGCCGCGCCCTTGCCGCCCCACCTCAGGGCCAGGAGCGCGTCGGGCGACCTGTCGACGAGGCGGGCCACGGCCGCGAGCTCCTCGGCGTCGTCCGCGTAGGCCAGCGCCCGCGTGGCGCGCGCCGGCCCGACCCCGAGGCTGATGCGGCCAGCGTCGCGGAGCAGCTCGCCCAGCGGCCGCCATGCCCGCTCGCGCACGAGCCTGACGACGCTCCGCGCCATCGGCTCGCTCAGGGAGCCGGCGCGGCGCGCGGCCTTGAGCAGGTCGTTGCCGGCGCCCACCTGCGGGGTGAACGTCAGCGCGATGCCGGCGGCCGACAGGGCGACGAGGACCTCGTCGGTCTCCTCGCCCCTGAGCCAGGCAGCGCCCTGACGCGCGAGGTCGCGGACGTCGCCGAAGACGACCAGGTCGCTGAGCACGGCGCAGCCGATCCCCACGCCGTCCTCGGCCCTGCCGGTCCAGACCCCGCCGACGCAGCGCTCGAGCAGGGCGGCGAGGCTGTTCCACTCGGCGCGCGCCGCCGTCAGCGCGTCCTCGCAGCCGCCGGCCTCGGCGAGCTCGATCGCGTCCAGGTGCCTGCCGGCCGCCAGGGCGGCCTCCGCATCGGCGCAGTAGGGGTAGGGCGGGAGGGCCTCGAGGTAGGGCCCGCCGCGGTCGAGCCGCGCCTTGGCGCCTACCAGCAGCACGGCCGCCAGCACGAGCGCGGCACCGAGTACGCGACGGAGCATCCGCACGGTGGGGTCCTACCCTACCTTGTCACGCGGCGGCTACGGGCGCGCGTGGGCGCGCCGGCGCGGGCGCTACCCTGCCTGTCGTGGACGCGTCGCCCGGGCCGCGACGCGCCGCAGCGGAGGTGCGATGCGCGAGGTTCACGTCTTGGGCGTCCCGATGGACCTGGGCGCCGGCAGGCGCGGCGTCGACATGGGGCCGAGCGCCCTGCGTCTCGCCCGCCTGGAGCGCACGCTCGAGTCGCTGGGAGCCGTGGTCACCGACCTCGGCAACGTCGAGGTGGCCGTGGCCGAGACGTACGGGAGGGCCGGTGCGGGCGACCCGCTCTACGCCGACGCGATCGCGGGCGCCTGCCGCGCGGCCGCGGCGGCCCTGGGGGCCAGGCCGGCGGGCGCGTTCGCGATCGCGCTGGGGGGCGACCACTCGGTGAGCATGGGCACGGTGCCCGGCGCCGCCGCGGGCCGCGAGCTCGGCGTGCTGTGGGTCGACGCCCACGCCGACATCAACACCCCCGACACTTCGCCCAGCGGCAACGTGCACGGGATGCCCGTGGCGCACCTGCTGGGCATGGGCGACCCGCGCTTCACCGGCCTGTGGGGAGGACGCGCGCCGCTGACCCCGCGCGACGTCGTCTACATCGGCCTGCGCAGCGTCGACCCGCCGGAGCGGGAGGCCATCGCGAGCCTCGGCGTGGCCGCCTACACGATGAGCGACGTCGACAGGCGCGGCATCGCCGCCGTCGTGAAGGAGGCCCTGGAGAGGCTCTCGCACCACCAGCGGCTGCACGTCTCGTTCGACGCCGACGTGCTCGACCCGGCGATCGCGCCGGGCGTGGGTACGCCGGTGCCGGGCGGCCTCACCTACCGCGAGGCGCACCTGCTGATGGAGCTGCTCGCCGAGAGCGGCCGCGTGGTGAGCCTCGACCTGGTGGAGGTGAACCCGATCCTCGACGTCGCGAACCGTACCGCGGCCACGCTCGTGGAGCTGACGGCCAGCCTGTTGGGCAAGCGGATCCTGTGAGGCGAGGGGGCAGCTAGGTCGCGAGGGCGGCGGCAGCTAGGTCGCGAGCGCGGCGGCGCGGCCCTGACCGACGGCCGCCACGGCGTGCAGCAGGCGCGGGACCACGGAGCTCAGCGCCGCGTCGCCGGCCGCGATCGCCTCGCGGGCGCGGTGGAAGTTCAGCCAGCTGATCGGCGGACGCGTGTGGACCTCGAAGCGCCCCGTGCCCGCGACGGACACGCCGTCGGCCCTCTCCTCGCTCTCGTCCCGCAGCCACGTGCCCGCGGCGAGGGCGAGCGCGTGCCCGAGCCGGCCGACGGCGGTGCGCGGCCGGCGCGTGAGCGCGCGGCTGTGCAGCTTCCTCACGGGCCCGGCCCCCAGCGCCCGCTTGGCGAGACGGATGGAGCGCGAGTCGCGGGCCTGCATGCCCGCGCCGATGCCGAGGGCGACGTCGACGCCGAGCTCGACCACCGTCTCCAGCGGCACGGGCGAGCCGATGCCGCCGTCGATGAGCCGGCGGCCGCCCAGCGCCACGGGCGCGAACACGCCCGGCAGCGACGCGCTGGCGCGCAGCGCCGGCGCCAACGGCCCCTCGCGCAGCAGGACCCGCTCGCCGGTGTCCACGTCGGTCGTCACGACGACGAGCTCCCTCTCGAGGTCCTCGAAGCGGCGGCCCTCGAGCAGCCTGTCGAAGTACTCCTCCAGGCGGCGGCCCCGGAAGAGGGCGGCGTGGTGGAGGCCGAAGTCGGCGACGTAGGGGAACACGTCGCGGCGGCGCGTGGCGCTGGCGCGCTCGATGAGCCTCTCGACGCCATCGCCGGTCGCGTAGAGGGCGCCCACGACGGCGCCGAAGCTCGTGCCGGCGATCACGTCGGGGCCCAGCCCGTGACGCTCGAGGCACGCCAGGGCGCCGATGTGCGCGTACCCCCGGGCGCTGCCGCCCCCCAAGGCGACGCCGATCCTGACGTTCCTGCCATCCGACACGAGGCGCACTCTAACCCCGTCGGGCGCTCGGGCAGGTATGCCCGTGGCATGCTGGCCGCCGTGGAGCCGGCTGCCGCCCCGCCCCCGCCCCGCGGCGACGAGCTCGGCGTCGTCGTCGTGCACCACGCCACGGGCCGCGACGTCCTCGACGCGGCGCTCGCGCGGTTGGCGCGGGCCGCGCCGGCGTCGGCGGTGGCGCTGGTCTGCACCGGCCCGGTCGTGCCCGAGCCGGGCCCGGGCTGGCCCCGCCGGCTCGAGGTCGTGGCGGTAGAGAACCACTCCTACGCCCGCGCCGTGAACCGCGGGCTGGCGGCGCTGCCGGGGGTGCCCTACCTCGCCTTCATGAACGACGACGTCTACGTCACCCAGAGGACGTTCGCCGACCTGCTCGCCGCGCTCAGGTCCGCGCCCGACGCCGGCGCCGCCGGGCCGCTCGCTTACGACGGCTCCGGGCGGCTGCAGGCGATGGGCCTCCCCTACCGCGCCACGCAGCGCCGGGCGCTCGCCGCGGCGCTGCGCGAGGGCGTCGCGCACGCCGCCGTGCGCGCGCCGTGGCTGGCCGGGTGCCTGAAGGTCCTCACGCGCCAGGCCTACCTCGCGACCGGCGGCTACGACGAGCGGTTCAGGTTCACGAACGAGGACCTCGACCACGGCCTGCGCGCCGCGCGCCTCGGCTACGCGAGCCTGTTGGTCGCGACGCCCGTCACCCACCTGGGCGGCACCTCCACCCCGCCCCACCCCGCCTTCCACGTCGAGGGGCGCCGCGGCGGCTACCTCGTCACGGCGCGCCACCTGCCCGGCGCGGCGCGGGCGCTGCACCGCGCCTACCTGGTCCTCGAGGGCTCGCTGGGGGCCCTGCTGGCACGCGACCCGCGCGCGCGGTCCGCGCACGCCGGCGTCGCCCGGATGGCGCTGGCGGGCGCCTGGGACCACAGCCCGTTCGGAGCCACTCTGGACGACCGCTAGGTCAGGTGCTACCTTCACGGCCATGCCGGCGTACCTGGCGCCGCTCCTGGAGTCGCTCCTCGCCGACCCCGTCCTGCTCTACTCCACGGGCGCAGCGCTGCTGCTGCTGGCCGTGTCGGCGTCGAGCGGCTTCGGCCGCCGCGACTTCCTCGCGCTCGCTCGTCCGAGGACCTTGCTGCGCGTCCTGGGGGCGGTGGCGGTGGCGTTCCTCATCGAGGCCGCGCACGTCCTGTGGGCGTCCGCCCTGCCCGAGCCGCTGCCGGCGCTCACCGCCGGCCTCCACCGCCTGCCCCTCCACCTCGTCGCGCTGGCCTACGGGCCGGCCACTGGCGCGGTCGTCGGGGTGCTCTTCGCCGGGTTCCACGCCGGCGACGGGCTACCCGGCTGGCCCGAGTCCGTGCTGACGCTGGAGCTGGCCGTGCTCGGCTGGCTGGCGATCTACCCCTCGCCGCGCGTCACGCGCCTGGCCGGTCCCGTGAACTCGCTGCTGGCGTACGCGCTGGCGTGGGGCACGGGCGGCATAGCCCTGCTGGCGGCGACGCGCGGGGTCGTCACGCTCGACCTACTCGTCGCCGAGCACGCGGCGCTGGTCCCCGGGCTGGTCGCGTGCGCCGTGCTCCTGTCCCTGTTCGGCCCCCGGGCGTACCGCGCGATGTTCCCCGGCAGCCGCATCTACCCGCCCGTCCCGTCCCGGCGCGCCGCGAGCGGCGCGGGCGTGGGCGCGAGCCGGCCCGCCTTGGCCCTGGCGGCCGGCCGCGAGCTCACGCTGGTCGCGCACGACGCCCGCCGCGCCGTGACGCTCGGCGGCCTCGCCGTGGAGAGCCCGATGCTGGGCGAGGCGCTGCCCGGACGTCGTCCGCGCGGCGAGCGCTCGCTGCCCGCGCTAGCGGTCGGCGAGCTGGAGACCGGGCGTCCCGAGCGCCGCCGGCGCCTCGAGCCGCGGCGGCTGCCGGAGGAGCTCACGCGCTGACCCACGCCCTCAACCGGCCAGCGGCACGCTGAACCCGAACGCGTTGCCGCGTGCGCCGTCGCCGCGCCGGGCGCCCCACGCCTCGCCGCCCCACGCCGCGGCGAGCGAGCGCACGACGAACAGCCCCAGGCCGGTGCCCTTGGCCTTGCGGCCGGCCTGGGCGCGCGGCTCGAAGAGCTCGGCGAACGCCTCCGGCGTCAGGGGCTCGCCCGTGTCGCGCACCTCGACGCGCGCCATGCCGCCCTCGCCCCACGCCGCGACCGTCACCTCGGCGCGCTCGGGGCCGTGCACGGCCGCGTTCTCGACGAGGTTCAGGAGCGCCTGGAGCAGCTTGTCCTCGTCGGCGCTCACCACGAGGCCGGTCGGCGCGGCCCGCAGCGTCACGCCGCGCGGCAGGCGCACCGCCTCGGTGAGCGCTGCGGCGCGCTCGACCACCGGGTCGAGCTCCAGCGTGCGGAGGCGCGGCGGGCGCACGTCGACGGTGAGGTCGGCGAGCAGTCGCCCGAGGCGAGCCGCCTCCTCGCGAGCGCGGCTCAGGAAGCGCTCGCGGACCTCGGCGGGCGGGTCGTTGGCCAGGGCGTCGAGGACGGCGGCGACGGCGGCGGCCGGCGTGCGCAGCTCGTGCGACAGCACGGCGAGGAGCTCGCGAGCCTGGCGCTGGGAGGCGCGGGCCTCGCTGACGTCGCGCAGAAGAAGTGCGCCGGGGACGCTCCTGACCTCCAGCGCGCGCCCCCTCAGCTCGAGCTCGACCTGATCGCCCCTCGCGCGCGCCAGCGCCTCCAGCCGGTGGTCGCGCAGCACGCCGATCAGCGGCCTCAGCAGCGCCCTGGCGGGGTCGACGTCGAGCAGCTCGGCCGCTCGCCGGTTCAGCCCCGTCACGACACGGCCGTCGTGTAGCAGCACGCCCTCGTCGAGGGCGTCGAGCCAGCCGTCGGGGCCGGGACCGGGCGCCGGGGTCACCGCCGCGTGCCCGGCACCGTCATGCGGTAGCCGCGGCCCCTCACCGTCTCGATCCAGCCGGGCCCCAGCCTGGCCCTGAGCTGCGCGACGTGCTGGTCGACGGTGCGCTCGGTGCCGACGAAGTCGACGCCCCACACCCTGTCGAGGAGCTCGCCGCGCGAGAAGACGCGGCCGACGTGAGCGGCGAGGAACGCCAGGAGCTCGCGTTCGCGCGGCGGGAGCTCGAGCCTCCGGCCGCGCAGCCGCACCTCGCCGCCGTCGTCGTCGAGCTCCAGTTCGCCGAGCACGCGGGGCGCACGGAGGCGGACGCGCCTGAGCAGCGCGCGCAGGCGCGCCACGAGCTCGGCCTGGGAGAACGGCTTGACGAGGTAGTCGTCGGCGCCGGACTCGAGCCCCTCGACCCTGTCCGCCTCTCGGGCCCGAGCGGTCAGCATCAGCACCGGCGTCTCGTCGCCGGCGGCGCGGGCGCGAGCGAGCAGCCTCACGCCGGGCTCGTCGGGCAGCATCCAGTCGAGCACGACGACGTCGGCGCCCTCCCAGGACTCCCAGGCGGCGCCGGCCGTCGCGGCCGCACGCGGCTCGAACCCGGCCGCGCTCAGGTTGTGCGCGACGACCTCGCGGAGCAGGTCGTCGTCCTCGACGAGCAGGACTACAGGTGACCGCGCCACGCCAGCAGTCTAGCCGCGGGCCGCCGTGGACGCGTGCCACGCACCCGGCGCCCGCGGCGGCCATGACGACGCCATGACGGGCCGCAGGTACCCTCGGCTATCATGACGCCGGTGGACCGCAGCCCCCTCAGCGAGGACATCGCCAACGTCGCCAACAACGTCCTGCGCATGCTCAGCCTGGTGCGCGAGGCGACCGAGCTGGCGCGGCGGGCCCTCATCGACCAGGACGAGGACGCGGCCCGGCGGTGCATGGCGGGCGACGCGCAGATCGACGCCATGCAGGCGGAGCTCGAGACGCGCATCCTCACCGTGATCGCCAGGCGCCAGCCGGCGGCCCGCGACCTGCGGTTCCTCGGGGCCAGCTTCCAGGCGCTGCACGACATCGAGCGGGCCGGCGACTACGCCGAGCACGTCGCGGCAGCCGCGCTCGAGCTGGCGCAGGAGCCGCCGCTGAAGCGCTACCTCGACCTGCAGCGCTGCTTCGAGGTCCTCGAGGCGATGATCGACGCCACGATGAAGGCCTACGCCGAGGAGGACGCCGACGCGGCGCGCCGCGCGCACCGGATGGACCAGGAGGTCGACGACCTCTACGAGCAGGTCCAGCGCGAGCTCCTGACGTACATGATGGAGTCACCCGCCGCCATCGGGCGCGCGACCCGCCTGCTCGAGGTCGCGCGCTACCTCGAGCGTCTCGGCGACCACATCGAGAACGTCAACGAGCACGTCGTGTTCTGGCTGACGGGCGAGCGCCAGATGTGATCCCCGGGGGCGCCACGCCCCGCCGCCGCCTGCGCCGTGCCCTCGGCACGGCGCTGCTGCTGGCCGTGCTCGTCTGGTCGCTCCTGACCGCCGCGTTCGCCGCCCGGGACTACGTCGTCTACCACGGCTTCCCCAGCCCGATGCGCTTGGTGTTCGGCGACGAGGTGCGCGTGCCGCGTTGGCGGCCCGTCGCGCGGCTCGCGAACGCCATGCGGGGGCCGGCGAGGGTCGGCCTGCAGGTCGGGCACCTGGAGGCCGTCGAGCAGCCAGACGAGCTGGCCGAGCTGCGCTACAGCACCGGGGCCCACTGGGACGGCGTCGACGAGGTGGAGGTCAACCTGGCGATCGTGACCGCGCTCGCCGACCGCCTGCGGGAGCGGGGACTCGTCGTCGACGTGCTGCCGGCCACCGTGCCGCCGCGCTACCGCGCCGACCTGCTGCTGTCGGTGCACGTCGACGCGAACCCGAACGAGGAGCGCAGCGGCTACAAGTCGTCGCACTTCGTCCCGCCGCGCAACCCGCACGAGCTGCTCCTCAAGCTGCACCTCGACAGGGCCGTGCTTGGCGGCACGGGCCTGGCGGACGACGACCGCAACGTGACGGGAAACATGATGCAGTACTACGGCTTCAACCACTGGCGCTACCGCCACGCCGCCCACCCGCGCACGCCCGCCGTCCTCGTCGAGCTCGGCTACCTCTCGAACGCCCGCGACCGCGAGCTGCTCGCCAGTCCAGACGCGCTGGCCGCTGCGCTCGAGGCCGGCGTCGTCGGCTACCTGAGGGAGCTCGGCCGGCTCTAGCCGCGCCCGGCGGGCGAGGCGGGACGGGAGCGCCGGTCGCGTCGGCCGCGGGCGCGCGGGCGGCCGGCGCGTTCCACGGCGTTGGCGCCGCGAGCCCTGTTCCGGCCCCGGTCCCCCGCGAACCCGGCGCCGACGGGACCGCTGGTACCATCGGCTCGGCATGAGGTCCCCGCTCGACGTCCGAAGGCTCCTACCGACCCTCGCTCTCGTCCTGGCGCTCCTCGCCCTCGCCGCCTGCAAGCCCGGCGGCGGAGCGGCCGGCGCCTCGGCCGGCGGCGCGTCCGCGACCGGGCTGACCGCGGCCGTGGAGGTGACCGACCCCCGCGTCGGCGGGGGCGTGGTCACGGTGCGCGTGCGGGACGGCGGCGAGGCCGTGTCGGGCGCCACCGTCGAGGTGCACGGCGACATGACGCACGCCGGCATGGTGCCCGTCATCGCGTCGGCCGCCGAGGTTGAGCCCGGCCTGTACCGCGCCGAGGGCTTCGGGTTCTCGATGCCGGGCGACTGGATCCTCACCGTAGAGGTCGAGACCCAGGACGGCCGCAGCGTGATGACCGAGTCGTTCCTCACGGTCGCGCGGTGAGCGCGCCGGTCGTCGGCGTCGGGCCCCACGGGCGGCGCGACCGGCCGGCCGGCCTCGTCGACCAGCCGCGCGGGTTCGACCTGCTGTCGCTGCCCGGCCTCAGGCGCTTCGCTCGCTGGCGCTACGCCCGCTTCGCCCTGCAGCTCCCGCTGCTGCTGCTGGCGCTGTTCGTCATCGTCGACGGCTTCACCGGCCGCCAGGTGGCGCCGCGCAACGTCGCGACGACGGCCGTGTGGCTGCACTACCGCGGCCTCCTCGTGCTCGGCATCGCCGTCCTGGGCAACGCGTTCTGCGCGGCGTGCCCCTTGATGCTCACGCGCGGCCTCTCCCGCCGCCTGGAGAGGCTGCTGCCACGCAAGCTCGCGTGGCCCGGCGCGCTCCGCAACAAGTGGCTCGTCGTGGTGCTGCTGCTGGCGTTCTTCCTCGCCTACGAGGTCTTCGACCTGTGGGCGAGCCCTTGGCTCACGGCGTGGCTGGCCCTCGGCTACTTCGGAGCCGCGCTGGCGGTAGACGTCCTCTTCCCCGCGGGCACGTTCTGCCGCTGGGTGTGCCCGCTGGGCAACTTCAACTTCACGCTCGCCAGCGCCTCGCCCACGCAGATCACCGCGGTCGACCCCGACGTCTGCCGCCGCTGCGAGCACAAGCCCTGCCTGCACGGCCGGTACACGGCGCCGCAGCCCCAGCCGCCCCAGGGCTTCGCGCTGCCCCTCGCGGGGGCGAACGCCGGCTTCGTCCCCGCCGCCGAGGTCGTGAACCCGAACGGGGACGGCTTCTTCCCCGGCTGCGAGACGGGCCTGTTCGTGCCCACCATCACCTCGAACATGGACTGCACGCTGTGCCTGAACTGCGTCAGGGCCTGCCCGTACGACAACGTCGGCCTGACGGTGCGCGCGCCCGGCCGCGAGCTGCGCATGTCGCCGTGGGCGCGGCGCGGACGCCTGGCGGTCGTGGCCATGGGCGTCCTGCTGGCGTTCTTCGGCGTGATCAACGCGCTGGCGATGGTCCCGCCGTTCTACGACGCCGCCCAGCGCCTGTCCGACCTGCTCGGGACGCGCAACGAGGCCGTGCTCCTCGTCACGCTCTACGGCGGCGTGACGCTGGTCGGGCTCGCGCTCACCCTGGCCGCGGCCACCGCCGCCGACGCGCTGGGGGGCCGGCGCGAGGGCGCGCGCGCCGCCTTCGAGCGCTGGGGCTACGTCGTCGTCGCCCTCGGGTTCGGGTTCTGGGCGGCGCACTACACGTTCCACTTCCTCACGGGGGCGCTCTCGATCGTGCCGGTGTTCCAGCACTTCTTCGAGTACCGGGGCTTCGCCGTCGACGCGAACTGGCGCCTGGCGCAGGTCGTGCCCAGCCGGTACCTGTTCGCGATCCAGGCCGTGATCTCCGGCGCGGCCAGCGCGCTCGCGCTCTACACCGCGGCGCGCATCGGCCTGCGCGACTTCGGCAGGCGCGGGGTGCTGGCGATGTGGCCGATGTTCCTCTTCGTGCTCGCCTTCACCGCGGCGCAGCTCGTGATCCTGTCGCTGCCGATGGAGATGCGCGGCACGGTCCTCGGCCCGACCTACTGAGCCGTGACGACGCCCGTTGGCCGGCCCCGCGCGGCCGGTGGTAGCCTGCTCCGCGTGCCGCGCGCCCTCCCCCGCCTGCTAGCCGCCCTCGCCGCGCTGCTGCTCGCCGGCGCCGCGGCGGCCGAGGAGCTCCCCGCCTGCGCCTACGAGGACCGGCCGGCCCTCGTCACCGCCTACGACGACCACGTCCTCACCGTCCTCGACACGGTGTTCGCGCTGCCTCCCGACTACGAGCCGCCCGACCTCGTGCCCGTGTCCCGGGCGTTCCCGCCCACCTACGACGGCGGCGGCCAGCTGTCGGTGCGCGCGGTGGTCCTCGAGGACCTGGCGGCGCTGCTGCGCGACGCCGAGGCCGCCGGCGTGAGGCTGGCGGTGCAGTCCGCCTACCGCAGCTACGACTACCAGGTGCGCACGTTCCAGTACTGGGTCGAGAACGACGGCTACGAGGCCGCCCTCGCCACCAGCGCCAGGCCGGGCCACTCCGAGCACCAGCTCGGCACCGCCGTCGACCTGCGCTCCTACTCCGGGCCGCCGGCGTGGGAGCTGGAGGACTGGGCGGCGACGCCGGAGGGCGCGTGGGTGGCCGCGAACGCCCACCGCTACGGGTTCGTAATGAGCTACCCTCGGGGCGAGTCGGACGTGACCTGCTACGCCTACGAGCCGTGGCACTACCGTTGGGTCGGCCGCGAGACCGCCGCGGCCATCCACCTCAGCGGGGTGACGCCGCGCGAGTACCTGTGGGCGGCGCTGCAGGCCCAGCTCGAGGGCCACGCCGCGGCCGGGGAGGGAGGCGCGCGATGAGGCTCCGGCCCCCCCGCCGGTCGCGCCGCCTCGCTGCGCTCCTCCTGGCCGTGGCGCTGGGCTCCGCGGCGGCGCACCCGATGCTGGTGATCGGCGAGGTCGCGTTCGAGCCAGACCCGCCCGCGCCCGGAGCCGAGGCCCTGGTCACGCTCACGCTCCAGGAGACGTCGCTGGCGGAGGTCGAGGACGCCGTCGTGTTCCTCGAGCTGCGTCCCGGCCCGCCGCCCGCGGGGGACTCGACGCCCGTCGGCCCGCCGCTCATCGCCACCGACAGGCTCGAGGAGGTGTCGCCAGGCGTCTACCAGGCGTCCCTCACCCTGCCCGCCGACGGCGCCTACACGCTGTCGGTGCGCGACCGCACCTACCGCCAGGAAGAGGCGGTCGCGAACGTCTTCGTGGAGCTGGGCGCGGGCGAGGTCGGGGCGGTCCCGTTCGTGCTCCCGCCCACGGCCGTCGGGCCCGCCTCGCTGGGCTCGTGGCTGATCTGGCTCGTGGGAGTGCCCCTGCTGGCCGGCGTGCTCGTCACGGTGCTCGTCCTGCGCACCGGCAGGCGCGCCGAGGACGAGGAGGCGGGGGCGGAGTGAGGCACGGGGGGCGAGGGTGAAGGAAGGGTCCATGCCGGTCATCGACGACGCCGCGCTAGCGCGCCTCGAGGAGCTCGCCCGCCTGGAGCTGGAGCCGGCGGAGCGCGCGCGGGTGAAGGCCGACCTGGCCGCCGTCCTGGGCTTCGTGGCGCAGCTCGCCGAGCTGCCGGCGGGCCCGGTCGACCCGGGACTCGCGGCGCCGGAGCGCACGCGCCCCGACGAGCCGCGGCCGGGCCTGCCGCGCGACACCGCCCTCGCGCTGGCGCCAGACGCGCGCGACGGCTTCTTCGCGGTGCCGCGCACCCTCGAGGAGGGCTAGCCGACCGCCACGGCGGCGTCGCCTCGTCGCGACCGCGGCTGCGAGCGCGGCCGGGCGCCGGGCGGGCGCCCGGCCGCGTCCCTGCAGCCCTACGCGAACGGGAACGCCACGTCGCAGGCGGGGTCGTCGTCCCCCAGCTCGTCCCACGGCGCGAGGTAGACCTCGCGCGGCGGTCCCGCCGGCCGCTTGCCGTTCTCCCTCAGCCACGCCTCGACGGAGTCGTAGGCCTCGAGGATCTTCGGGAAGACGACGTCCCGCTTGCGGATGCGGGCGTACGCCTCCCTGCCGGCGGGCTCGAGCCTGACGCGCGCCTTCCCGAACGGCTCCACGGGCCCGCTCACGGGCACGCACACCTCCACCGGGCCGTCCGCGTCCATCGAGACGGCGCCGTGGTAGACGACGAGCATGGGACCGTCGAGACGGACCCCCATGGCCCGCGCGTGCCGGAAGATCGCGTCGCCGTTCGCGCCGATCACCTCGGGCAGCCTGTCGGCGAGCGTGCGCTCCTCGATGCCGAGCAGCTTGCGTTCCGGTACCTCCCGCACCTTCACCTCGTGCATGACCTCTACCTCCTCGCGCAGCCGCGCCATCACCCTGGCGAGCAGCTGCCGCCTGACGCCGACGTCGCGCTCGACGCCGAGCCAGTAGTCGTGCACGACGCGCACCGCGTCCCCGCCCCGCGCCCCGAGCACGGCCGCGATCTTCTGCAGCGGCATCTCGAGCTGCCGCAGCAGGAACACGAGCCGCGCGGCCTCGACCTGCTCCGGAGCGTAGTAGCGGTACCCCGTGGCCTCGTCGACGCGAGCGGGCGGCAGCAGCCCCAGCTGGTCGTACAGCCGCAGCGCCTTGAGGCTCAGGCGCGTCGCCTGCGAGAACGCGCCGATCGTCATCAGGCCCGTAGGGGTGGCGGTGTCCGTCGGCATGGGTAGAGCGTGCCGCCTGCCCCCGGGGCAGGGTCAAGTGCCATGATCGCCCCGATGTACCTGGCCATCGTGCTCGCCCTCGTGCTGGTGAACGGTCTCTTCGCGATGTCCGAGATCGCCGTGGTCTCGGCGAACCGCTTCCGCCTGCAGCAGCGCGCCGAGGAGGGCGACCGCGCCGCGGCCCGCGCCCTGGCCCTGGCCGAGAACCCCGACAGGTTCCTCTCCACCGTCCAGGTCGGCATCACGCTGGTCGCCGTCGTCTCCGGCGCGATCGGCGGCGCCACGCTCACCGGCCCGGTCGCCGAGGCGGTGGCCCGCGTGGCCTGGTTGGCGCCTTACGCCCAGCCGCTGGCCTACGCCCTGGTCGTCGCCGGCATCACCTACCTGTCGATAGTGGTCGGCGAGCTGGTGCCCAAGCGCCTGGCGCTCGCGGACCCCGAGGGCGTCGCCACCGGACTGGCCGGGCTCATGCACGGCCTGTCGCTCGCGGCCCGCCCGGTCGTGTGGCTCCTCGCCGCCTCCACGCGGGTCGTGCTGCGCCTCCTGCGCGTCCAGGACGGGTCCGACGCGATCGACGAGGAGGACATCGAGCTCGTGATCGCGCACGGCCGCGAGGCGGGTGTCGTCGAGCCCGAGGAGCAGGTGATCATCGAGCGGGCGTTCTGGCTCGGCGAGCGGCGGGTGAACGACATCATGACGCCGCGGCACGAGGTCGCGTGGCTCGACGCCAGCGGCAGCCCCGACCAGGCGCAGGCGGTGATCGCCGCCGCCCCGCACGGTCGCTACGTCGTCGCAGACGGGGACCTCGACCACGTCGTCGGCTACGTCAGCGCCGCCGACCTCCTCAGGAGCGCGCTGCGCGGCGAGCCCCTCGACCTCCAGCGCCACCTCAGGGAGCCGCTGTTCGTGCCCGAGACCATGCCGATCCTGGCGATGCTGAACGAGTTCAGGGAGACGGGCGAGCGCCTCGCCGTCGTCGTCGACGAGTACGGCGGCTTCGAGGGGCTGCTGACCCTCGGCGACATCCTCGAGGAGCTCGTGGGCGACCTCGCCGCCGTCGGCCCCGAGGAGCCGCGGGTCGAGGAGGTGGCGCCGGGCGCGTGGCGCGTCGACGGGGGCGTGCACGTCGACGCGCTCGTCGACGCCCTCGGCCTGGGCCGCGAGGTCGACATGGAGCACGTCGGCTTCCAGACGGCGGGCGGGCTCGCCGCCTTCGAGCTCGGGCGCGTGCCCGCGGAGGGCGACGCGTTCGAGTGGCACGGCCACCGCTTCACCGTCACGCGCATGGAGGGCCAACGCGTCGCGGAGCTGCGCGTGGCCAGGGTCGGCTGAGCGCCGGAGCGGACGGGGCCGGACGCCGATCGCACGCGCGCCCGCCGCCTGACTACACTCGGGCGTGTGAGGCGCCTCACCGCTGACCTGCGCGCACCTACCCCCGGCGAGGCGGGCGGGGCCGGCGCCTCCTACCTGGCCAAGTGGGCGCTGATAGGCCTCCTCGTCGGCGTCGTGGCCGGGCTCGGGGCGGCCCTGTTCCACTTCCTCCTCGACGAGGCCACGCACCTGCTGCTCGTCGGCCTCGGCGGTCATCAGCCGCCCCTGCCGCCCGGCGAGGGCGGCACCGCCGCGTCGGAGGGACGACCCAGCCTCCTGCTGCCTCTCGTCGTCGCGGCCGGTGGCCTCGTGTCCGGGCTCGTCGTCGCGCGCTTCGCCCCCGAGGCCGAGGGCGCCGGCACCGACACGGCCTTGGAGGCCGTGCACATGCGGGCCGGCAAGGTGAGGCGCCGGGTGCCACTGGTCAAGCTGGTGGCGTCGGTCGTGACGATAGGCAGCGGCGGCTCCGGAGGCCGCGAGGGGCCGGCTTCGCAGATGTCGGCCGGCCTGGCCTCGGCCGTGGCCGACTGGTTGAGGCTCACCGCCCAGGACCGGAGGATCGCCGTCACGGCCGGGATCGGCGCGGGCATCGGCGCGATCTTCCGCGCCCCGCTAGGGGGCGCCCTGTTGGGGGCCGAGGTCCTCTACCGGAAGGACATCGAGTCCGAAGCGGTGGTGCCCGGGCTCATCGCGTCGATCGTCGCCTACAGCGTGTTCGGGGCCTTCCACGGTTTCGAGCCGCTGTTCGGGGCCCAGCCGGACGTGGCCATCGACTCGCCGCTGCAGCTCCCCTACTTCGCGGTGCTGGGCGCCGCCTGCGGGGCGATGGGCGTGCTCTACGCTGCGGCGCTGCGCCTGGCGCGCGAGGCGTTCGGCGGGCTCGGGCTGCCCGCCTGGCTGCGGCCCGCGCTCGGCGGGCTGGCCGTGGGCCTGATGGGCCTCGCCCTGCCGCACGTGCTGCACACCGGCTACGGCTGGCTGCCGCTGAGGGTCGACGACGCGCTCCTCCTGGCGCCGGTCTGGTTGCTCGTCTTGCTCCCGTTCGCGAAGGTGGCGGCCACGGCGCTGACCGTCGGCTCCGGCGGCTCCGGCGGCACGTTCGCGCCCGGCATGGCGATCGGCGGGCTCGTGGGCGCCGCCCTGTGGCGCCTGGCTCACGAGGTGCTCCCGAGCGTTCCGGACTCGCCCGCGCCCTTCGTGATCGTCGGCATGATGGCCCTCTTCGGCAGCATCGCCCACGTCCCCATCGCCATGATGCTGATGGTCGCGGAGATGACCGGGACGCTGTCGGTGCTGCCGCCCGCCATGGTCGCGGTAGCGGTAGCCACGGCGCTCGTGGGCGACCGCTCGATCTTCCGCTCGCAGCTCCCGAGCCGGGCGTTGGCGCCGGCCCACCGCGTGCGCATGGCGTTCCCGCTGCTCTCGTCGCTGGTCGTGCGCGACGCGATGCGGCCCGCCGCGGTCGTCTCGGCCGGGGCGACGGCGGCCGCGGCACGGGAGGCCGCCGGCGAGGACGGCGCCGTCGTCGTCGACGGCGAGGCGGTCGTCGGGGTCGTCACGGCCGAGGCGCTGGCGAGGGCAGGAAGCGAGGACCGGGTCGACGCGCTGACCCGTCCCGTCGAGCCCGTCGGCCCCGACCTGCCTCTGGACGAAGCCCTCGAGCACCTCGCCGGCGCCGACGTCCCTTGGGTGCCGGTCGTCGAGGACGGGCGCCTGGTCGGCCGCGTCGGGACGCGCGGCATCGTCGCCACGTACAAGGCGACGTTGGGGCGGGGCGTCCGGCGCGTGTCCGACCTGCCGCCGGAGTCGGTCCTGCTCGAGGCCGTCGTCGCCGAGGGCTCGCCGCTCGTGGGGCGGACGCTGGCCGAGGCGCGGCTGCCCCCCGGGGTGCTGGTGCTGTCCCTGCTGCGCGAGGGCACCGTCGTCCACCCGCGCGGCGACACCGTCGTCGCCGCCGGCGACCGCCTCACCGTGCTCGCGGCGCGCGGCCGCGAGGCCGAGGTCAGGCGCTACCTCACCGGTTGAAGGGGCACGTCGCCCCCGGGCTCAGAGCGTCTTCGTGCCCAGGTAGCCGGCCAAGGCGTCGGGCACCTCGACCGTCCCGTCCGCGCGCTGGTTGTTCTCGACCAGCGCCGCGATCGTGCGCGGGAACGCCAGCGCGCTGCCGTTCAAGGTGTGGACCGGCTCCGGCCTGCCCTTGCCGTTCACGCCCCCCGGGCGAGCCCGCGTGCGCAGGCGGTTCGCCTGGAACGCCTCGAGGTTGCTGATGCTCGAGACCTCGAGCCAGCGGCCCTGGCCCGCGCTCCAGACCTCCAGGTCGTACTTCTTCGCCTGCGTGAAGCCCAGGTCGCCGGTGCACATGAGCAGCTTGCGGTACGGCAGGCGCAGGGCCTCGAGCAGCGACTCCGAGACCGCGACCATCTCCTCGAGCGCCTCGTAGCTCCTCTCGGGCGCGGTGAGCTGCACCATCTCGACCTTGTCGAACTGGTGTACCCGGTTGAGGCCGCGCACGTCCTTGCCGTGGCTGCCCGCCTCGCGGCGGAAGCAGGCCGTGTAGGCGCAGTAGCGCAGCGGCAGGGCGGCGGCGTCGAGGATCTCGTCGCGGTGCAGGTTCGTCAGCGGCACCTCGGAGGTCGGGACCAGGTAGAGGCCGCCGGTGACCTCGTACATCTGGCCCTCCTTGTCGGGCAGCTGGCCCGTGGCGGTGGCCGACTCGGCGTTCGCCAGGACCGGCGGCACGACCTCCTCGTAGCCGTGGGCGGCGAGCCGGTCGAGGAAGAACGCCTGCAGCGCGCGCACGAGCTTGCTGCCCTCGCGCCGGAAGACCGGGAAGCCGGCTCCCGCCACCTTCACGCCGGCCTCGAGGTCGAGCCAGCCGCGCTCCTGCATCAGGTCCCAGTGCGGCTTGGGCTCGAAGCCGAACTCGGGCCTCTCGCCCCACTCCTTCACGACGACGTTGTCGTGCTCGCTCTCGCCGTACGGCACGCTCTCGTGCGGCAGGTTCGGGATCGCGAGCATCAGCTGGCCGATCTGCTGCTGGAGGCTGCGCTCCTTCTCCTCGAGGCGCTTGACCTCGCTCGCGAGCTCGGCCAGGCGCGCCATGAGCTCGGGGTCGTCCTGGCCGCGGCGCTTGAGCTCGCCGACGGTGCGGCTGTCCGCGTTGCGCCGCGCCTGCTTCTCCTCGAGGTCGGCCCTCACGAGCCTGTGCTCCTCGTCGAGTCGCAGGAGCTGCTCGAGCTTCGGCAGCTCGTCGGCCATCATCTTCGCGCGCATGGCGCGCCGCACGGCGTCAGGGTCGTCGCGGACGAAACGCAGGTCCAGCATGGCAGCCAGTGTACGAGCTTACTCATCGCGCCGAGCCGCGGGCCATTATCCTCGTGCGTGACGGGGACCGGCCGCCCCCCGACGCTGGGAGGATGGGCAGTGATCAGACGGCTCTTGAGTAGGCCGGAGTCCGCTCCGGAGACGGACGCGCTGACCGCGGTCGAGCGCATGCTGCGCCTCGCCAGCCCGCAGGAGCGCAGCGAGGAGGTCGTGAAGGCCGTCGCGACGTCGCTCGCCGGCGACGTGCGCGGCTACGTCGTGCGCGGCGCCGACGCCAGCGGCTACGCGTTCGACGCCCAGTACCTCTACGGTCCCGCCCTGCTCGACCTCGAGCCCGGCCACGGCCCCTGGCGCTCGCCCGGGCCGCGGGTGGTGGGCAACCACATCGCCGAGATGTTCACGCCCAACGACCCGGCGAAACGCGCGCAGTACTCCGAGCTCGGGCTGCGCGACGCCACGTCGACCCTCGTCGTGCCCGTCGCCGGCCGCTTCGCGGCCTACGGCGCGCTCGTGCTCCACCGCCACGGCGGCGGACCGTTCACGGAGGAGGAGCTGAAGCAGGCCGCCCGCTGGGGCGCCGTGCTCGGCGAGGCGCAGTCGCAGGCGGCCGAGCTCGCGCGGGCGAAGCGCAGCCTCGTCGAGTTCACCCGCGCGTTCACGCAGGCGTTCGAAGCCCAGGACTTCGCGCAGCTGGGCCACGCCGAGCGCGTGACCTCGTACGCTCTGGCGCTGGGCCGCGCGCTCGGCCTCAACACCCAGCAGCAGGCCGACCTCTACTTCGCGGCCATGCTCCACGACATCGGCAAGCTCGGCTCCGGCCTCGACCTCAGGCTCGAGGACCTGGAGCACCCGCAGCGCGGCGCCAACCTCGTCGCTTCGGCGGCGATGCTCGAGGAGGCCGCCGAGGGGATCAGGCACCACCACGAGGCGTGGGACGGCTCGGGGTTCCCCAGCGGCCTGCGCAAGGAGGCGATCCCGCAGCTCGCGCGGATCGTGGCCGTCGCCGACACCTTCGACGTGCTCTCGAGCGAGCGCGGGCAGGCGCTGCCCCTGCGCGAGGTCGAGAAGGCGCTCGAGGCCAGGGCCGGCTCCGAGCTCGACCCGGCGCTGGTGTCGCTCTTCATCAACGTCCTCAGGCAGGGCAAGGACACGACCGAGCTCGCCAAGCTGCAGGAGACGGACCTGCCGTTCTAGCCGTTCCGCGACGGGGCGGCCGGTGCTCGCCGACGTCCACGACGCGCGGCGCGCGGTGGTACGCTTCGCGCGATGAGCGTCGAGGTCGTGAGCTACCGGCTCACCTACCGCGGCAAGCCCGCCGGGACACAGGTCATCAAGACCGAGGTCGTCGGGAAGGTCAGGCGCATGGAGGCGCGAGCCGCCTTCCAGGGCCCCCTGGGCAACGCCACCGTCCTGCAGCGCAGCCGCTCGAGCGCGCAGGAGCACCACAGCCTCGGTTTCCGCGAGGAGGCGCAGGAGCGGGACGGCCGCCGCGTCTTCGACGTGACCTTCGACGCCCGGTCCGGGCTGGTCAAGGCCACGACGGGCCCCAAGGACGTCGCGACGGCGCCCTACATCAGGCCGTACCGCGACCCGCTCTCGCTCCTCGGCGAGGTCCGCGAGCTGGCGGGAGCGGGGGCCCACGGCGTGGCTATGCTCGGCAAGGACGTCACCGTGCAGGCCGCCGGCGAGGTCGACCTGAGGACCGCCTTGGGCGAGCGTCGGGCCTGGGCCTACCTGCTCCACCCCGGCGGCAGCGTCGTGTACGTCGACACGGCGCCGCCCCACACGATCCTCAAGCTCGTGCAGCGCCTGCCGGAGGGCAGCCTCGAGTCGCTGCTCGTGAGCGTCGCCAGCGAGCCCTCGCTCGAGGGCTTCGGGGACGATGACGCCGGGGGCAAGCGCGGCCAGCAGCGTCGGCGGGGCCGGCGCCGGCCCCGCCGACGCAAGCGCGGCTGAACGGTACCGGCACGGCGTGACCACGTGACCCACGCCCAGGCACTCGACTGGCTCTACGCCCAGACGCGCGCCGGCGGCAGGCGGCACCCCGGCAGGGCGGCCCGGCTGCTCGCCGCGCTGCGTCTCGAGCCCCCTCCGAACGTCGTGCGCGTCGTCGGGACGAACGGCAAGGGCACGGTCTCGCACCTGGTCGCGGCCGGCCTCACGGCGGCGGGCGAGGTCACCGGCCTCTTCCTCTCCCCGCACGTCGAGCGCTTCGAGGAGCGGGTGTCCGTCGACGGGCGGCAGGTCGCCGCGTCCGACGTCGCGGCCTTCGCCGACATGGCGCGCTCCGCGCTCGCGCTCGACCCGCCCGGCCCCCACGAGCGGCCGGCCTTCTTCGAGCTGACCCTCGCGCTCGCGCTGTGGGAGTACGCGCGTCGCGGCGCGACCTGGGCGGTGCTGGAGGCGGGGGTAGGCGGCGCCGGCGACGCCACGACCGCGGCCGCCGTCCCGGGGCGCGTGCGCCTCGTCGTCCTCACGAACGTCGACCGCGACCACGTCGAGACGATCGGCCCGGGTCTCGAGGACATCGCGCGCGAGAAGGCCGCCGCGTTCGCGCCCGGCGCGCCGGCCCTCACGGCCGCGACGGGGCCGGCCCTGGAGGTGGCGCGCGAGGTCGCGCGCGCGCGCGGCGTGACCCTCCACGAGGTCGAGCCGCTGCGGCCGTACGAGACCACCCGCGCCGCGAACGAGCGCCTCGCCGCCGCCGCGCTCGAGCTGCTGGGCGTGCCGCCGGCCGCGCGAGCGGCGGCGCTCGCCGCCCCGCCGCTGCCGGCCCGCGGCGAGCGCTTCCGCCTGCAGGGCCGCGACGTGCTGCTCGACGGTGCGCACGACCCGGCGGCCGCGCTGCGCCTGGGCCTCGAGGCCGGCAGCGGCTTCACGCTGCTGTTCGGCGCGCTGGCGCGCAAGCAGGGCGCCGCCACCCTGGCGGCCCTCGAGCCGCGCGCCGCCGCCGTGGTCGTCACGTCGGCTGCGGAGGGCGAGCCTCTCGACCACCTCGCTGCGCCGGGCCGGGAGCTCGTCCCGGACCCGGGCGCCGCCCTCGAGAGGGCGCTGGCGCTCACGCCCGAGGGCGGCCTCGTCGTCGCGGCGGGGTCCCTCTACCTCGCGGGCCGGCTCAGGCCCCTGCTAGACTCGCGGGCGGCATGGAGCCGGTAGGCACTGAAGCGACAGGGCGGCAGGCGCCGCGGGCCAGCGGCAGGGTGGGGTTCGTCAGCCTGGGGTGCCCGAAGGCGCTCGTCGACAGCGAGCGCATCCTCAGCCGCCTCAGGGCCGACGGTTACGAGCTCGTGGGCAGCTACCAGGACGCCGAGCTCGTCGTCGTGAACACCTGCGGCTTCATCACGCCCGCCGTCGAGGAGTCGCTGGAAGCGATCGGAGAGGCGCTGGCCGAGACGGGCAAGGTCGTCGTCACGGGCTGCCTCGGCGAGCGGCCGGAGAAGGTCATGGAGCGCCACCCGCAGGTCCTGGCCGTCACCGGCCAGGCCGACGTCGAGGGCGTGATGCGTGCGGTCAGGGAGGCGCTGCCGCTCCCCCGCGACCCGTTCACCTCCCTGCTGCCGATGGCCGCCGTGGCGGGACGCGAGCCGGGCGGCGCGGGCCCCGCTCTCGACCGCGTGCGGCTCACGCCGCGGCACTACGCCTACCTGAAGGTCGCCGAGGGCTGCGACCACCGCTGCAGCTTCTGCATCATCCCGCGCCTGCGCGGGAACCTCTCCTCGCGGCCCGCCGCCGACGTCGTCTACGAGGCCAGGCGCCTCGTGGCGTCCGGCGCGAAGGAGCTGCTGCTCATCGCGCAGGACCTCTCGGCCTACGGCTACGACCTCAGGCACGCCACGTCGACGCTCGACGGGCGCGAGGTCAGGGCCCACCTCGTCGACCTCGTCGAGGAGCTGGCTGCGCTGGGCGTGTGGCTGAGGCTCCACTACGTCTACCCCTACCCGCACGTCGTGCGCCTCGTCGAGCTGATGGCCGAGGGCAAGGTCCTCCCCTACCTCGACGTCCCGCTCCAGCACGCCTCACCGCGCGTCCTGCGCGCGATGCGCCGGCCCGGCGGCGCCGGCAGCCACCTCGCGACGATCCGGCGCTGGCGCGAGATCGCCCCCGACGTCACGCTGCGCTCCACGTTCATCGTCGGCTTCCCCGGCGAGACCGAGGACGACTTCTCGCAGCTACTCGACTTCCTGGCCGAGGCCAGCCTCGACCGCGTCGGCGCGTTCACGTACAGCGAGGTCGAGGGCGCCGACGCGAACGACCTGCCCGGGGCGGTGCCCGAGGAGGTCAAGCAGGAGCGCTACGCGCGCCTGATGGCGCTGCAGGCCGCGGTGAGCCGCGAGAAGCTCGCCGCCAAGGTCGGCAGCGAGGTCGAGGTGATCGTCGACGACTACGGCGCGCTGCCGGGCGAGGTCGTGGGCCGCAGCCGAGGCGACGCGCCCGAGATCGACGGCGTCGTGCGCGCCCTCTCGGACGGCACGGTCAAGATCGGCGACGTCGTGCGGGTGCGGGTGACGGGGTCGGACGACCACGACCTCGAGGGCGAGGTCGTCGGGCGCGTGGACCTCACGCCGTCCGTGCCGGTGCTGGCGCGCTGACACGGGCCGCCCCGCCGCGTCGGGGGACGGGTCGCACTGCCGCGAGGCCCGACCGGGAAGCGGCCGGGCGTCAGCCCAGGGGCCCGCGCATCTGGACCAGGTTGTCGAACTGCCGCTCCTCGTCGACCGCCAGGCCGCCGCGCTGCTGCGTGACCATGAGGCGGAACTCGTGCGGCGACGTGGCCATGAAGGTGGCGTCCTCGAGGGTGATGCGCCCGGCGAGGTAGAGCTCGACCAGGTGCTGGTCGAACGTCTGCATCCCGCGCAGGTTGTCCTGCAT
>Ga0123332_1000694_pt1 | contig 34005 bp, 28 predicted proteins | sample BioC12SIPDNA_4_FD_89958 | JGI IMG/M metagenome (GOLD analysis project Ga0123332, IMG submission 89958) | Anaerobic biogas reactor microbial communites from Washington, USA - Biogas_R2_A C12 SIP DNA | ecosystem: Engineered > Bioreactor > Anaerobic > Unclassified | place: Washington, USA... | reverse complement strand
CGCAAGATTCCTAACTGCTGCCTCCCGTAGGAGTCTGGGCCGTGTCTCAGTCCCAGTGTGGCTGATCGTCCTCTCAGACCAGCTACCCGTCGTAGCCTTGGTGAGCCGTTACCTCACCAACTAGCTGATAGGCCGCGAGGCCCTCCCGGAGCACAATGCATTTGCTCATCGGATCATGCGGTCCGATGAGGATATCCGGTATTAGCCCTCCTTTCGAAGGGTTATCCCGGTCTCCGGGGCAGGTTCCTCACGTGTTACTCACCCGTTCGCCACTAGGTCTTCCCCGGTGTTGCCACCGGATGGACCTCGTTCGACTTGCATGTTTTAGGCACGCCGCCAGCGTTCGTCCTGAGCCAGGATCAAACTCTCCGTCAAGATCTCGGCCTCGCCACCGGAGCGGCTCGACCTTCGATCGGTAATGCAGAGAGCCGGAGGAGGCCTGACGCCTCCGTTCCGACTGGCACCAAGACAGACGTGGGTATTCGTCCGTTGTTTGATGCGTGAATTGACAGTCCTGCTGCGCCGGCGACCGAAGTCCCCGAGGCGGCAGGCCCGCACTCGTACGTCCTCTGTTCTGTTTTCAAGGAGCACCCGACTCCCGCAGGCGGGAGCTGCTCCGGCAGGCGCCACGGGGGCGGTGGTGCCGGTTGATCCTCCCCCGGAGGGAACGGCGAGCCGTCTCTCGGGGGACTGACCACGCTACCGCCGTAGAGCCGGAGCGTCAACTCCGTCTCGCCGTCAGGGCGGGCCGAGGAGAGAACCTACGCAGGTCGCGACGGTCGCGCCAAATCGCCGACGTACGGCCATGACCGGGGGCGGGTCAGTCCCCCGCGACCGCCATCGCGTACGACCGCTTGCCCTTGCGCAGCAGCACGAAGCGACCGTGCAGCCAGTCGTCGTCGCGCAGGGCCCGGTCGTTCTCCTGGCGGATGCCGTTGAGGTACACGCCGCCCTGGTCGAGGGCGCGGCGGGCCTCGCTGGCGGACCGTACGAGCCCGGCCTCGCCGAGGAGGCCGGCGACGGTCGGGGCCGACGCGACGGTGGTGGCGACGGCGGGGACCTCGGCCGCCACGACCTCGAGGATCTCGGGCGCGGCGTGCACCGGATCGCCGCCGAAGAGCACGGCGGACGCGCCCTCGGCCGCGGCGGACGCGTCGGCCCCGTGGACCAGGGCGGTGACCTCGCGGGCCAGGGCGCGGTGCGCCGGGCGGGCGCCCGGGTCGGCCTCGTGGGCCGCCAGCAGTTCGGCCACCTCCTCGAGCGCCAGCAGCGTGAACCAGCGCAGGTGCACGTCGAGGGCGGCGTCGGGCACCTGCATGAAGTGCTGGTACAGCTGGTACGGGCTGGTGCGCTCGGCCGACAGCCACGCCCGGCTGCCGGTGGACTTGCCCAGCTTGGTGCCGTCGGGCGCGGTGAGCAGCGGCCAGCACAGGGCGTGGACCGTGTCGCCGCGGACGCGCCGCACCAGGTCGACGCCCGACACGATGTTTCCCCACTGGTCCGAGCCGCCGACCTGGAGCTCGCAGTCGAGGTGGTCGTGGAGCCACAGGTAGTCGCGCGCCTGGAGGAGCATGTAGGTGAACTCGGTGAAGGAGATCCCCTGCTCGCTCTCGAGCCGGCCCCGCACCGCATCCCTCGCCACCATCTGATTGACCGTGACGTGCTTGCCGACGTCGCGGAGGAAGTCGATGAGGGTCAGGTCGACCGTCCAGTCGCGGTTGTCGACGAAGCGGGCACCCCTCGAGCCGTCGGGATCGACGATGCGCGCGATCTGGGCCGAGATCGCCGCGGTGTTGGCGGACAGGGTCTCCTGGTCGAGCAGGTTGCGCTCGTCGGAGCGGCCCGACGGATCGCCGATCATCCCGGTCGCGCCCCCGGCCAGGCCGATCACCGGGTGACCCGCGTCGGCCAGGCGCCTCAGCACCAGCAGGCCGACCAGGTTCCCGATGTGGAGGCTGTCCGCGGTCGGATCGAGGCCGAGGTAGGTGACGACCGGTCCCTCGGCCAGCCGGGCGGCCAGCGCGTCGCGGTCGGTCGTCAGCTGGACGAGGCCGCGCGCCTCGAGCTGGGAGAGGACGTCGACGGAGGACACGCCCCGCAGTCTGGCCCGCGGGAGGGCGCGGCCGGGACCCGCCGGGCCGCTCCGGTTCCCGCGCGCGGGTGCCGGGATGTGATCCTGGCGGGGTGACCGCATCGTCTCCGACTACCGAGCCCGAGGCCGGCAGCCCCGAAGGGCCGGCCGAGGAGCGACCGCGGTCGCGTGCCCTCGTCATCCTGGGCGTGTCCGTGTTCGTGGTGATGATCGGTTTCTGGGGGTGGGCGTTCGGCGAGTCGATCGCCCGCCGGAACCAACCGGCCACCGAGCGCAACGCCGACTACCTCGACGACCGTGACTGGGTCGAGGCGGCGGAGGCCACGTGCGCGGCGACGATGGAGGGCATCGACGGGCGTACCGTCCTCGCCGCCCGGCAGACCGCGACCGAGCGGGCCGACACGATCGACCTGAGCACCGACGAGCTCGAGGTGATGCTGGCCTCCCTCGCCGATCCGGGGCCCGACAGCGCCGACGACCTCGAGGTCGTCAGCGAGTGGCTCGCCGACTGGGATCAGCTGGTGTCCGACCGGCGCACCTACGCGGACGCGCTGCGGGACGACGCCGACGCCCGCTTCTACACGATCGAGAAGTTCAACGATCCGCTCGACCGGGTGGTCGCGACGTTCGCCGACGTCAACGAGATGCCGTCGTGCGGCCCCGCCGGCGACGTCGGCTGACCCCGCGGTCGAGCGGCACCCCCGCGCCGTCCGCCCGGCCGCCTCGTCATCGTGGCCGCGACAGCGCCGCGGCCACGGCGAGGCCGATGCGAACCAGCCGCAGGGTGCTCTCGTCGCATCCGAGGGCGGCCGCGCCCTCGATGTCGTCGACCCACCGCGCCCCGGTCGATTCCTCGTTGATCGCCGCCTCTGCACCGGGCGGCGCGAGGATGACGAAGCGCAGGTCGTGGTGGACGTGGAACGAGCCGTCCGGGTAGCGCACGTCGTGCACGTCGAGGTCGACCGCGGGCAGGACGGGCCGCAGCCCCGGCAGCCCCGTCTCCTCCTCGGCCTCGCGGACCGCCGCCGCGAGCAGGTTGCCGTCGCCGTCGACGTGGCCGCCGGGCTGGAACCAACGGCCGAGCTTGCGGTGCCGGAGCAGGAGCGCGCCGCGCGCCGGATCGACGACCACCGCCGAGGCGGTCAGGTGGTCGGGCAGGCTCGCTCGGTCGAGCGGGTCGTCCGGCGCGGCACACAGGGCGAGCACCCGCCGGCGCACCGCCTCCCGCCCGTCGACCAGCGCCGCGGCCCGCACGAGGGCGGCGGCACGGTCGCGGTCACCCGGGGCCGACGTCCGGCGGGGGTCGTCGTCGGCCACGACCTCCCACGCCGTCACCGGGGCCGGGCCGACACGTTGGGATCGCCGGGCAGGTACCAGCGCCAGGGCCGGTCGGCGGCGGCGGAGATGCCGATGCGGGGACTGGTGGCCGGAGCCACCGGCGGCGTCCATCCGTCGGTCGTCACCGTCACGCCCCGGTCGGCGGCGACGAGGTCGGCGCCGTCGTGACGGCGGTCGATTCCCATCGCCTGGCAGAGCTTGGCCGGGCCCGACGCCAGGTCGCGGTCGCGGCGGGCCACCGGCCGGGCGCGACGCATGACCTCGATGCCGTGCTCCGGCGCGGCGGCGCGGAGGAGTACGGCCCCCGCGACGCCGTCGACGGCGCACACGACGTTGGCGCACCAGTGCATGCCGTAGGAGAGGTAGACGTACAGGTGGCCTGGAGGCCCGAACATCACGGCCGTGCGCGGCGTCGGGCCGCGGTAGGCGTGGCTGGCCGGGTCGTCGATGCCTCGGTAGGCCTCGACCTCGACGACGCGGGCCCGGCGTCCGTCGTGCTCGACGAGCGCGCCGATCAGCTCGGGCGCGACCTCGAGTGGGTCGCGCCGGTAGAACGAACGCGGCAGGCGCCGGCGGCGGGCCACGTCAGCCGGTCACCGGTAGTCGGCCGAGGCGACCCACGCATCGGCGTCGACGATCGCACCGCCGCGCTCCCCGGCCGGGATCATCACCGCCCGCCCGGGCGCGGCCGTGACCGACGTGCCGCCGGTGGTCACCGTCACCGGGTGCCCGAGGGCGAGCACCAGCGCCGGGCCCTCACCGTCGGGCAGCGCGCACGGACCGCTAGCGGGCGGGACGGCGTGGTGGAGCCGGATGGCCACCCCGGGGGGCGCGTAGCGGGTGAGGCCGGGGCCGTCGGGCTCGCCGGCGAAGCGCTGGACGCCGGCGCCGGGGGCGGCGAGCAGCGCCAACAGCTCGTCGACGTCGACGTGCTTCGGGGTCAGACCACCGCGAACGACGTTGTCCGACGCGGCCATCAGCTCCACGCCCGCGCCCCTGAGGTACGCGTGGGGGACGCCCGCGGGCAGGAACACCGCCCGTCCGGGTTCGAGCCGGATCAGGTCCAGGACGAGCGGAGCGAGCGCGGTGGGGTCGCCGGGGTAGGCCGCGGCGAGGCGCCCGACCCAGGTTGCGGGATCGTCGTCGTCGCCGCTCCCGGTCGTGGCCTCCGCCACCTCGGCGAGCGCCCGGCGGCGGTCGCCGTCGGAGCGGATGAGCGCGACGAACGCGTCGCGGGCGTCGGGTCGTCCCGCCACCGACCCGGCCAGGTCCGCGGCCGCGCCCCCCGCTTCGGCGAGCCGGTCGGCCGCGTCGTCGCCGCTGCGGAAGCCGGCGAGCGCCCACGTCGGGCGCAGGGCGACGAGGATCTCGGGCTTGGCGTGCGGATCCCGGTAGGTGCGCGTCGGGTCGTCGAGCGCGACGCCCGCCGCCTCCTCGCGTGCGAACCCCGCCGCCGCCTGGGCGCCGTCGGGGTGCAGCTGGATGCTGAGCGGAGCGCCGATCGCCAGCACCTTCAGGAGGAACGGCAGGCGGGCGCCGTGACGGTCGACGGCGGCCGCTCCGAGGAGGCCCACCGGGTCGGCGACGACCGCCCGATCGAGGGTCGCTCCCCCGACGACGGTCGACGGGGCGACCGGATGGTCCCCGACCCACAGCTCGGCCTCCGGCCCGCCGGTCGGAGCGGTGCCGACCAGGCGGGCGAGCCCGTCGACGGCACCCCATTCGTACCGGCGCACGGCGTTGTCGAGGACGAGCACGGCGATCGAGCCTACGGCTCCCCCACCCCTGGCCCCCGTACCCTGGGCCGGTGCACGAGCGGACCTACCGCAACAGCCTCTTCACCGCGATGGCCGTGGTCATGGTCGTCGGCTGGCCCGTGGTCCTCGTCGCCATCGCGTCCGGCGCGCGGACCCCGGGCGGCCGAGCGGTCGCCGTCGTGGTCGCCGTCGTCGGCGTCGCGGTGTACGCGCGCGCCGCGATGATGCGCATCGTGACCGACGACGACGGCGTCACCGTGTACCGGATGCTCTCGACGGTGCGGATCCCGTGGGCCGACGTCGTGGGCGTCACCGCCTCCTACGTCGGGGTCACGTTCCTGCGGGCTAACGGCCGCCCCGTCGTGCAGCACGTGATCAGCCGCAGCCGCCGCGCCGTCAGCACGTCGCAGCCCGGGTTCGCCGACCGGGTGGCCGACGACATCGAGGCCGAGGCCCGGGCGCGAAGCGCGTGAGCGACGACCCCCTCCCCCTCGGCGCGCGCGTCCGTCCCGGCGACGACCCGGACCGGGTCGTCGAGGTGTTCCTCGAGTGGGCCGACGAGCGGGGCCTCTCGCTGTACCCGGCCCAGGAGGAGGCGTTGCTGGAGGTGGCGGCCGGCGCCCACGTCGTCGTCGACACGCCGACCGGCTCGGGCAAGAGCCTGATCGCCCTGGCCGCCCACGTCGTCGCCATCGCCGACGGGCGCCGCAGCTTCTACACCGCCCCGATCAAGGCGCTCGTGTCCGAGAAGTTCTTCGAGCTGTCCCACGTGCTCGGCGCCGAGCGGGTCGGCCTGATGACCGGCGACGCGGCGGTCAACCCCGACGCCCCGGTGATCTGCTGCACCGCGGAGATCGTCGCCAACCTGGCCCTGCGCCACGGCCGCGTCGCGCCGGTCGGACAGGTCGTGGCCGACGAGTTCCACTTCGTCGCCGACCCCGACCGGGGCTGGGCGTGGCTCGTACCGCTGCTGGAGCTGACCGACGCGCAGCACGTCCTGATGTCGGCGACGCTCGGCGACGTCACCCGGTTCGTCACCGACCTCGAGTCCCGCACCGACCGTCCGGTGGCGGTCGTGCGGTCGGCCACGCGGCCGGTCCCCCTGGTCCACGAGTTCCGTCTGAGCCCGCTCACCGAGGTCCTGGAGGAGTTGCTGGCCACCGGCGGCACCCCTGCCTACGTCGTCCACTTCACGCAGGCCGCCGCGGTCGAGCGGGCCCAGGCCCTCACCAGCCTGCGGCTCTGCACCCGCGAGGAGCGCGACGCCATCGCGGCCGAGATCGGTGACTTCCGCTTCGCCGCCGGGTTCGGCCGGTCGCTGTCGCGGTTCGTCCGGGCGGGCATCGGCGTGCACCACGCCGGGATGCTCCCCCGCTACCGGCGGCTGGTCGAGCGCCTGGCGCAGGCCGGCCTGCTGAAGGTCATCTGCGGCACCGACACCCTCGGCGTGGGCATCAACGTCCCGATCCGCACCGTGGTGTTGACGTCGCTGTCGAAGTACGACGGGCGCACGACCCGTCTGCTCACGGCGCGCGAGTTCCACCAGATCGGCGGCCGGGCCGGGCGGGCCGGGTTCGACGACCGGGGCACCGTCGTCGTGATGGCGCCCGAACACGCCATCGAGAACGCGCGCATCGAGACCAAGGCGGCCGCGGACCCGGCGCGTCGTCGAAAGCTCGTGAAGAAGAAGCCGCCGCCGGGGACGGTCACCTGGGGGCAGCCCACGTTCGAGCGCCTCGTCGCCGCCCCGCCCGAGCCGCTGACATCCGGGCTCCGGGTCACCCACTCGATGCTGATCAACGTCCTCGACCGGCCCGGCGACGGTCGTGGGGCGCTGCACCGGCTGATCACATCGAGCCACGAACCTCCGGCCGAGGTCGAGCGGAACCTGGCCCGGGCGGCCGACATCGAGCGCGCCCTGCTCGACGGGGGCGTCATCGAGGAGCTCGACGAACCCGACGAGAGGGGCCGCACCGTGCGCGTCACCGTCGAGCTCCAGCCCGACTTCGCGCTCGACCAGCCGCTCGCGCCCTTCGCCCTGGCCGCCCTCGACCTCCTCGACCCCGAATCCCCCGACCACGCGCTCGACGTCGTGTCCGTGGTCGAGGCGGTGCTGGAGGACCCGCGCCCGGTCGTCGTCGCCCAGGCCAAGGCGGCCCGCGCCGCCGCGGTCGAGCGGATGAAGGCCGACGGCCTCGACTACGACCAGCGGATGGCCGAGCTGGAGCACGTCACCCACCCGCGTCCGCTCGCCGAGCTCCTCGACCCGATGTTCGACGTCTACCGCCAGGGACACCCGTGGGTCGAGGACACGCCGCTGAGACCGAAGGCCGTCGTGCGCGAGATGTACGAGCGGGCGATGGGGTTCGCCGACTACGTGCGCCACCACGGGATCGCCCGATCGGAGGGCACCCTGCTGCGGTACCTGACCGACGCCTACAAGGCCCTGCGGCGGACCGTGCCCGAGGACGCCAAGACCACCGACCTGGTCGACCTGACCGAGTGGCTCGGCGAGGTCGTGCGCCAGGTCGACTCCAGCCTGCTCGACGAGTGGGAGGCGTTGCAGCACCCCGTGACCGGGGCCGACGGCGTGGTCGAGCGACCCGACGAGGCCGTCCCGCCGCCGGTCACGGCGAACGTCCGGGCGTTCACCATCCTCGTGCGCAACGCCATGTTCCACCGGGTGGAGCTGGCCGCGCACCGCCGGTGGACCGCGCTCGGCGACCTCGATGGCGACGGCGGCTGGACCGCCGACCGCTGGCACCAGGAGCTCGAGCCGTACCTCGCCGAGCACGACGCGATCCTGATCGGTGGCGACGCGCGGCGCGCCGACCTGCTGGACATCCGCGTCGAGGCCGACCGGTGGCGGCTGCGCCAGACGCTGCTCGACCCGGCCGACGAGCGGGCGTGGTCGTTCGTCGCCGAGGTCGACCTCGCCGCGTCCGACGCCACCGGCGAGCCGGTGATCGAGATGGTCGCGGTCGAGGAGGCCTGAACCCGCGTCCAGACGCCCGGTAGGAGACGTCAGGGGAACGCGGCGCCGATCGCGGTGGCGAGGTAGTGGTCCCAGAACCAGACGGCGGTCGTGTCGAAGTGCGATCCGTCCTCGCGAACGACCGTGCCGTCCTCGGCGACGCCGAGCGACGTGCCGTCGGGGCCGCACAGGACGGTGGCGGGGTCGATCAGGCGGACCCACCCGGGGTTGCGCCCGGCGACGGCCCGCACCCGCTCGTTCACCCACGCCACCCGCTCGGGGTCGAGGCGCTCGGGGCGGAACTCCGGGGCGAGGCGGTCGTCGAAGCACGGCACCAGCGCCATCACCGTCGGGGCCCCGGCCGCGCGCGCCGCGTCGACCCGCGCCTGCAGGCGCGCCTCCAGGAGCGACCCGTACTCGTCGCTGCCGACGCGCAGGCGCCGCCCGTCGAGCTCCTGGTCGAACACCTCCCACGCGCCGAGCCACAGCAGCACGACGTCGGGCCCCGAGGCCATGCCCCGCGCCTCGGCCTCGGCCTGCACCGAGCACCCGTCGGGGTAGGAGCGGGTGCCGGCCGCCTCGCCGATCCACCTCGCCTCGGGGGGCAGGAGGCCGCACCCGATGACCGCCCGGTTCGAGATGTCGACCGCGGCCTCGACGGCCTGGACCTGCCAGCCGAGCGACCAGCCGACCGAGTCGCCGACGATGAGGACGCGGAGCGGGCGGCCGTGGACGGTGCCGGGGTCGACCGCGCCGGTCGCGACCACGGGCGCCGCGGGGTCGAAGGGCGGGTCCGCGCCCGGGTCGTTCACCGTCGGGCTCGCCGCGGCGTCCTCGGTGGGGGGCGCCGTCGTCGAGGACGGGGTCGTGGCCGTGGTCGTCGTCGGACCGTCGTCCGGCAGCGGTTCGAAGCCGTCGTCGGCGAGCGCGGCGTCGCGCGCCTCCTCGTCGGACACGCCGAGGAGACCGGGCGGCGCGGGCGCGGCGGCCGACACGGCGAACGCCACGCCGACCACCACCGCGACCACCGCGGCCAGCGACCCGCCGGCCCGTGAGGCCGACGACCGCGGCGTCCACGGCAGTCCGCCGGCCATGACCGGCTGCTCGACGTAGCGGAACGAGGCGGCGGCCAGCGCGAGGGTCACCCCCACCACGAGCAGGTCGGAGAGCGCCGGCGCCAGGTCGGGGAACCGGGAGCGGAGCAGCACCTGCACCGGCCACGACCAGAGGTAGAGGCCGTAGGCCCGTCGGCCGACCCACGTCGGCGCCGGGTGAGACAGGACGCGGGCCACGGGGCCACGTCCCAGCCCGAGCACGGCGACGACGACGGTCGCCACCGCGGCGGTCGCCTGGAAGCCGCCCCGGTAGAACCCGACGGCGTCCTCACGTCCGTACACGAGCAGCAGCGCGAGGGGGACCAGGGCGAGCGATCCGACGTTGGCGACCAGGCCGGCCCGCCGCTCCCCACCAGCCTCGAGGCGGGCCCGCCAGCCGTCCCATCCGGTGGCCAGCAGTCCCCCGACCGCCAGGGCGAAGACGCGGGTGTCGGTGCCGTAGTACAGGCGGGTCAGGTCCTCGGTGCGGTCCGCCGCCACGGCCATCGCCGTCGCACTCAGCACCGTCACCGCCCCGGCGACGACGGCCACGACCGTCCGCGGCCGCCTCCACCTACGGAAGAGGGCGACGGAGCCCACGAGCAGGAGCGGCCACAGCACGTAGAACTGCTCCTCGACCGCGAGCGACCACGTGTGGCGGAAGGGGCTGGGGCCGACGCCGACCGCGAAGTACGACTGCCCGGACCAGATGAACCGCCAGTTGGCGACGTAGGCCAGCGCGGCGAGGGCATCGGTGCGGATGCCGGGGAGCCTCCAGGCGGCCAGCCACCGCCACGATCCGAGCATCACGACGGGGACGACGACCAGGAGCGCCGGGAGGAGGCGTCGCGCCCGCCGGACCCAGAAGCGTCGCAGGTCGTTGCGGCCGGTGCGCTCGCGCTCGCCGAGCAGGATCCGCGTGATCAGGAACCCGCTCAGGACGAAGAAGACGTCGACGCCCAGGAAGCCGCCGCCGAGGCGCCCGAGGTGGAACGCGACGACCGCCGCCACCGCCACCGCCCGCAGGCCGTCGAGGGCGGGCAGGTAGCCCGGGCGCGATCCCGGCGCGTCGCTCAACGGTCGAGGTCCGGGCGCAGCGCGAGCAGCTCCTCGGCGGTGAGGACCCGCAGCTCGAACAGGTCGTCGTCGTTGACGGTGGCCACCGGTAGGGCGTCGGCGAGGTCGGCGAGGACGTCCGGGTCGAACTCCGGCGAGGCGAAGTAGCCGTCGGCCACCAGGTCGAGCAGGGTCGGGTTGGTGAGGACGGCGGCGGGGTCCTCCTCGAAGGTGGCCATCGCGGCGGCGAGGTACTCCCGCACGGCGGCCTCGTGGCCCCGGTCGGCCAGGAGCCGGTCGGCGTCCTCGGCCACGATCAGCGGCGCCCCCTCGTCGACGACCGCCTCGCGGAGGAGCGAGTTGACCTCGGCGTTGATGTCGTGGCGCTCGGCCACCCGGCCCGGCCCGTCGGGCAACTCGTTGCGCGCGGTGGTGAGCAGCAGCACCAGGTCACCGGGATCGTCACCGGGACGGAACACCCGATGGGCGCCGAGGAACCGCTCCTCGCCGTCGACGAGGCGTACGTCGTGCCCGGCGGCGGCGAGCTGGAGCATCAGCATCGACCCGCTGGCGAGAACCGCGGACCGGCCGCGCACGACGAGCGTCACCCGGTCGTGGCCCTCGGCCTCGTCGACCGCGACCGCCGCCACCGCGCGCATGGCGCCGAAGCCCTCCTGGTCGCGGCGACGGTCGTCGACGCCCGCGGTGAACCCGTTGACCAGGGTCGCCGCGACCATCGCCACCACGGCCGCCCCGCCGAGCACCCGCCTCGCCGGGAGCGCCCACCGCCGGACGCCCCGCCCGGCCGCGGCGGCGAGGGCGAGGCGGGCAGCCGCCCACCCGATCGCGGTCCACCCGAGCCAGGCCACGACGAAGGTCCAGCGGTAGAAGTTGATGCGGTACGCCTCGATCGAGGCGGGGACGCTCGACCCGTTGACCACGCCCCCGGCGGCGAGGACGAGCGCGGTGGCGGCGAGCAGCGACAGCGTGCGCCGCCGACGGAACCAGACCACCACCGTCGCGCCCAGGGCGCCGTAGCCCAGCGCGGCGACGACGATCTCGACCGGCCGGAGCGGACCCGGATAGAGGTCGAAGCCGTTCAGGTCCGACCGCACCAGCAGCGGCGGATAGCCCATCGCCCGCACCCCCTGGCGCACCGCGTCCGCCGCGGTGAGCTGCGGCGACTCGGAGGTGCGGGCGTAGTCGACGACCGCGCTGACGTTCCCCCGGTCGCCGGTGAGCTGTTGCCAGGCCACCGGCGCCCACAGGACCGCGGCGATCACGACCGAGGCCGCCAGCCACGGCCACCGACGCTCCCCCCGGGAGGACGGCGCCCCGTCGGCGGGCTGCCGAGACCCCCGGGCTCCGCCGCCGGGACCCGCGGCTTCGGCGGGCTCGCCCGACCGCCACCGGGTCCAGACCCTGGCGACGTCGGGCGCCACCAGCCCGACGAGCACCCAGGCCACCAGGGCGGCGGCGGGGGCGACGATCGCCAGGTGCTGTTGCGCGACCCACGACCCGACCACCGTCGCCAGCGGCAGGAGCCGGTGGTCGCCGTCGACGACCGCCCACGCCGCCGCGCCCAGCGCCAGCAGCGGCAGCCCACCCATGTTCGACGAGATCGGGTCGCTCAGCAGCGCGGTTCCCTCGCTCCAGAGCACGCCCGCCAGGAGCACCGAGGCCCACAACGCCACGCCGGGACCCGCCCTCCGCAGCACGATCCACGCCGCGGCCAGCACGCTGGCCAGGTTGACCAGGGCGGTCGCGGCGAGCATCCCCGCGGTCGGGCCGAGCAGTCGCACCGGTCCGGCCAGCCAGTAGAACTCGATCGGACCCGGGTGGGCGGTGCCCTCGTCGGGACCGTACAGGTGGCTGGTGCTCGGCTGGCCGACGAGCGGCAGGTGACCGTCGAGGATCCCGTGGGCCCGCATGCCGATCATGGCGTCGTCACCGCTGGGGATCCATCCGACGTCGGCCGCCCGGTGCAGGCTCAGCGCGAACGGGATGGCCAGCAGGACGAAGACCGCGAACGCCACCGGCCGGGCGCGGCCGTCGAGGTCGCGCAGCCGGTACATCGGCCCGAGACGGTAGCGGGGGGCCCACCGCACCAGCGCGCGCTCGGTGTCCGCGGCCTACCGCGCGCACGCGCGCCGGTCGTCAGCCGGATCCGAGCCAGTCGGCCAGGCCGGGTCCGAGCCACTCGGTCCAGACCCAGCGCGCTCCTTCTCGGTCGCCGACGTGGTTCTCGTGGCGGACCGCGGCCAGCCACTCGTCGGTGGGCTCGCCCGCGGGGTCGCCGCCCGCGCACACCGCCTCGGTCACCTCGATCACGGTCGTGCGCAGACCCTCGGCCCGCCCCCGGGAGGCGGCGTCGTGCAGCACGTCGCTCAGCCAGCGCGCGTAGTCGGGGTCTCGTCGCTCGGCCGAGGACTCCGGACCGGGGCAGGCCCACTCGACCATGGCGAAGGCGGCCCCGACCGCGTCCGCCGCCCGGGCCCGCTCCAACAGGGCGTCGACGAGCACCTCCCCCATCTCCGCCGAGCGGGCCGCCACCGTGTGCCCGTCGGGCGACCGGGCGGCGGAGTACTCCCACGCGCCCGGGGGCACGAGCACCACGTCGGGGCGACCGCCGAGCCCGGCCCGCTCCGCCTCGGCCTGCCGCGCGCACGCCCCGCCGCCCCGATCGGCGGTGAACTCGCCGGTGCGCGGGTCGGGGTACGTCCAACCGGCCGAGGCGAGCACCGCACACCCGAGGAGGCCGCGACCGTCGAGCGACTCGATGCCCGGCGGAAGGTCCTCGGGCGCGGCGTGGTACGCGAGCGTGAACGCGACGCTGTCGCCGACCACCATCACCCGGAGCCCACGCTCCTCCCCCTCCCCTTCCCCGACGCCCGGCCCAGGCATCGGCGCGGTGGTGGGCGGGGGTCGGGTGGCGGCGTCGGCCGCGACCTCGTCCGCGTCGAGCCGCTCGTGCACCGGGGGTGGCTCGGCCCCTCGCGAGACGGCGACCACCGCACCCAGGGCGACGACCGCGGCCACCGCCGTCGCGACCCGTCGGATCCGCGCCGGCCGCGCCCAGCCCACCCCGCGGCGCACCGGCTGCTCGACCCACCGATGGGAACCCTCGGCGACGGTGAGCGAGGCGGCGAGGACGATCCCGATGGTGGCCGCGCGCGACAGGTCGGGCCACCGGTGTTCGACGAGCACCTGGATCGGCCACGACCAGAGGTAGATGCCGTAGGAGCGGGTCCCCAGGTATCGGCTGACCGGGTCGCCGCCGAGACCCCGGTCCGGGGCTCGGCCTCCGCCCGCGGTCAGGCCGACGAGCAGCACCGCGGCGGCGATGGCCGCGAGCGGGATCAGGCCCCACCGGTAGGTCGAGGGGGCATCGACGTCGACCGTGGCGACCATGACCGCGAGCACGCCGAGGCCGATCGGCGTCCCCGCGGCGGCCAGGCGCGGCGGTGCGGCCCGGCGGTCCTCGGTCCACCAGCACGCCAGGGCACAGCCCACCAGCGGCGTCGCGATCCGCGTGTCGGTGCCGAGGTAGGCCCGGGACAGGTCGTCGGTGCGGTGGGCGACGAGCAGCAACCAGCCGAAGCCGGCGACCGCGCCGAGCGCGGCGACGGCCCCGACCGGCCGGCGAACCGGCGTCCGGCCCGCCGCCCACGCCACCACCCCGACCAGCGCCAACGGCCACAGGAGGTAGAACTGCTCCTCGATCGAGAGGCTCCACGCGTGGCGGAACGGGCTGGGATCCGGGGCCCAGTACGACGTACCGCCACCGATCTGACGCCAGTTCGCCCACCAGGTGAGCGTGGCGGCGCCGTCGAGCGCCACGTCGTCCCAGCGGGTCCGGGGCCATCCGGTGGCCACCGCGGCCACCAGCACGGCCGGCACCAGCACCATCACCGCCGGGGCGAGGCGTCGGAGCCTCCGGGTCCAGAAGCGGCCCAGCGAGACCCCACCGGTCCCGTCGGCCTCGATGAGCAGCAGGGACGTCACGAGGAAGCCGCTCAGGACGAAGAACACGTCGACGCCGAGGAACCCGCCCGGCACGAGGCGGAGGTGGTAGGCGACCACGGCCGCGACCGCCCAGCCGCGCAGGCCGTCGAGCCGGGGCATCGGCACCAGCCGGGCACCCGGGCCGGAGCTCGCGCCGTGATCGCTCGCCGCCATCGGCGGGACGGTACCCCCGCGACCCGCCTCGCCGACCGCGCCTGGTGGGAGACGCGACGCGCGCGGCCGGGTAACAGGTTTCCTCCGACCCCAAGTGTTACCCGGGCGGCGTTGGGGTGACTATCGTCACGGCGGTACCGGGCGAGGTGCGCCCGGGGACTCGGGGGAGACAGTGAACCGTACGATCCGCACCCGCCTCGCCACGGTCGTGGTCGCCGTGGCGATCACCGCCGGGCTCGCCGCGTGCGACCCGCCGGCGCACTACGTCTCGATCGGAGACTCCTTCACCGCCGGGCCGCTGATCCTCGACCAGCGAAACGATCCGGTCGGGTGCCTGCGCTCGACGCGCAACTACCCGTCTCTCGTCGCGCCGCGGGTGGCGATCACGAAGCACCTCGACCCGAGCTGCTCGGGGGCCAACACCGGCGACGTCTTCGAGCCCCAGGGCGTCACGCCCGGACCGAACGCGCCGCAGATCGACCGGGTCGACAAGTGGACGACGCTCGTCACGATCGGGATCGGCGGCAACGACATCGGCTTCAGCAGCATCGCCACCACCTGCGGCACCGAGAGCATCACCGACCCCCTGGGCTCGCCGTGCCGGGACGAGATCACCGACGCCGTCATCGCCCAGCGCCTCGCCGACGCCGCCCCCCGGGTGCGCGCCGTGATCGAGGCGGTCAAGGAGCGGGCGCCCAAGGCCCGGATCTTCGTCGTCGGCTACCCGGCGATCCTCCCCGAGTCCCAGAGCTACCTCCAGTGGGCCGCCTGCTACCCGACCCTGCCGATCGCGAAGGGCGACGTCGCCTGGCTGCGCGACAACGTCCACAAGCCGCTGAACGCCATGATCCGGACCCAGGCGCTCGCCGCCGGCGTCGAGTACGTCGACACCTATGGGCCCGGCATCGGCCACGACGCGTGCACCGGCTCGGGCACCCGCTGGGTCGAGCCGGTCATCCCCGGCAACCTGGCCGCCCCGATCCACCCGAATGCCCGGGGCATGGAGGGCATGGCCGACGCCGTCACCGCCGCGATGACCGCGGCCGGGGTGCCGATGCGCTAGCCGCTCGTCGTCGCCGGGGCCTGACGGCCACGGCCGCGCCCCCGGCGACGACCCGGCGCACCGCTCGTGCGGTGCGGCTCCCACCGGAACCGCCACAGCGCGATCGCCACGCCGACCACCCCCCACGCTGCGATGCGGATCAGCCGGTGCGCCACGAACGCGGGCGGGTCGACGAACGGGTTGAACACGTCCTGGAACGTCTCCGCGAACGGCTTGAGCGGAAATGCGTCGCCCAGGAACGCCATCCACGCGGGCGGATCGGCCGTAGGAACGAACACGCTGGACACGAAGCCCAGCGGCAGGATGATCGCGTTGGCGACGGCCGGGGCCGACTCCGCGGTACGGATCAGCGAGGCGACCGCGAGGCCCAGGGCGGCGAACGAGCCGACCGCGAGCACGAAGGTGAGGACCGCCACCGGCAGCTTCGCGACGTCGATCGTGATGTCGTAGAACGCCACCCCGAGCCCCCACGTGAGGGCGACACCGACCGCGGCGACGATCGTGGCCGACCCCACGTAGCCCGCGATGCAGGCCCAGGCCGGCAGCGGCGTGCTCCGCCACCGCTTGAGGATGCCGTCGTCGCGGCGCACCGGCACCACGTTGGCCAGGTTGGTGAACGTCGCCGACACCGCCGCGAACGCCGACAGCCCGCCGACGTAGAACTGCTGCACCGGCCACGCCTCGCCGCCGGGACCCTCGATGTCGGCGTCGCCCGCGAACAGGGCGTTCATCAACACCAGCATCAGCACCGGGAACATCACGGTGAAGAACACCGCCACCGGCGATCGCATGAAGACCTTGAGCTGGTACCGCACCTGGACGACGACCAGCCGCGCCGCGCTCATCGGGCGACCTCCCGCTCCCCCGCCAGCTCCAGGAACACGTCCTCGAGCGTCGGCTGGTGGACGCGCAGTCCGTCGAGCTCGACGCCCCGGCCGACCGCCCAGGCGGTGAGGCGGGCCAGGTCCGCGGTGGGCGTGGCCGTGGCGATGTCGACCTGGCGGCCGGCGATCCGCGCGTCGCGCGGCACCACGCCGTCGAGCTCGGCCGGTTCGACGCCGTCGGGCAGGGCGAACGACACGACGGCGCCGCCCCGCGAGCCGATCAGCTCGGCGGGGGTGCCCTCGGCGACCATCCGCCCGTGGGCGAGCACGCCGACCCGGTCCGCGAGGTGCTCCGCCTCCTCCAGGTAGTGCGTCGTCAACAGCACCGTGGTGCCGCCCGCGCCGAGGCCGGAGACGACCTCCCACGCGCTGCGCCGGGCGGCCGGGTCGAAGCCGGTCGTCGGCTCGTCGAGGAACAGCACCTCGGGTCGGCCGACGATGCCGAGCGCGAAGTCGACGCGCCGCTGCTGGCCGCCCGACAGCGACCCGACCCGTTGGTCGGCCTGGTCGGCGAGACCGGCCAGCTCGATGGCCTCGGCGACCGGGCGGCGGGTCGAGTAGCAGCTCCCGTAGATCTCGACGGCCTCGCGGACGGTGAGGGACGGCTCGATCCCCGACGACTGGAGGACGATGCCGATGCGGTCGCGCAGGGCGCGGCCCTCTCGCGCCGGGTCGAGGCCGAGGACCGCGACCGAGCCTGCGGTGCGGGTGCGGTGACCCTCCAGGATCTCGACCGTCGTCGACTTGCCCGCCCCGTTGTGGCCGAGCAGGGCGTACACCTCGCCCGCCGCCACCTCGAGGTCGACGCCGTCGACCGCGAGGATGCCCCCGTCGTACTCCTTGCGGAGGCCGGACACCGCGATCGCCGTCGACACCTCGGTGGACACTAGGACCCCCCGCCGCGGCGACCGCGGGTCGGGGGATCGACGAGCGCGGTCAGGTCGTCGGCGCCGACGCCGCGTCCGCCCGTCGGCGGTTGGCGGCGTAGGTGTCGGCGTCGGTGCGGAACTCGGCGTGGCCGTAGCTGCGCAGGCGGCGGTGCAGCATCGCGGTGACGTAGCGGTCGGTGAGCGGGCGCAGCGGCGGGATCCGGTTGGCCAGGCGCACGGCCTGGAGTCGACCGAGGATGAAGGGCGTGGCGGCGGCGACCCGCGCCTTGTCGCCGACGGTGAGGTGGACCCCCATCTGCTCGGCGCGCTCGGGGTCGGCGGCGACGAACACCCGCACGAAGAACGCCTTGCTGAAGCTGCGCTCGAACTCCTCGGCGATGCGGTTCGGCAGCGACCGGTCGGGCCGCAGGTACGCCCGCATGGTGGCCCGCACCAGCTCGCCGCACGTCTCGTCGTCGTATCCCCGGCGCAGCGTCGCCGCCCGTCCGAGGAACACCCGCACCAGGCCGTCGGGGTCGGTGGGCAGCAGCTCCTCGGGCAGCCCGAGCAGGTGGCACCGGTAGCGGGCGCTCTCGATCTGGGCCCGCTCGTCGGGCGTGAAGTCGCGCTTCTCGCGGGCGGCGCCCGCCGCGACGAGGAAGGCACCGATGAGACCCGCGGGCATCTGGTCGACCTGCGGGATCGGGATGCCGAAGCGGGCCTGGTCCCACCGGTCGGTGCGGCGCAGCGCGTTGTACCGGACCATCGAGTGCATCAGCCGCACCATCATCGCCGCCTCGAAGCCGGCGCCGTCGCGGCGCATGCCGCCGGGGAGCGCGGTGCTGGCGAAGAAGCTCGCCGTCTCGTTGACCCGCACCGCGGCGCGCTTGTCCGACAGCGACCCGGTGAGCGCCATCGGGAGGGCGGCGTACTCGTTGATGAACGTGGCGAGGAAGGCGCCGCGGATGGCGAACGGCGAGGCGAGGGCGGCGCCGACCCGTTCGAGGGTCGCGCCCCGTTCGACCAGGTCGAGGTCGATCCAGTCGGGGATCTCCTCCATCGCCTCGATGAAGGCCACCAGTTCGGCGGGCGGGTCGTCGACCGCCTCGATGCCGTCGCGGCAGGCGGTGCGCGCCATCTCGATCAGGCCGCGCATGCCCACCTCGGGCAGGAGGGCGACGTAGGCGTCGCACACCACGTCGCCGAGCATCGTCGCGGTGGACATCAGGTCGATCAGCTCGGTGTCGGCGAAGAGCTCCTCGCGGGTGATCTTGATCGACGGCGGCAGGTCGGTCTCGTCGTCGGGACCGAGGGCGAGCCGCTCCGGCACCAGGTCGAAGTCGATGTCCCCGTACACGACGGGTAGCTCGTCTCGCTGGTGACGGACGCGTTCGCGCAGGGTCTCGATCGACATTGGCGGCTCCCGGATCGGCGGACGGTCGCCATCCTGCCAAAACTTGACCGATCGGTCTAGTGAGGGGGCGGCGTCGGGTTGGCGGGCGCGCCGGTGGTCCGGGCGTCGGAGCCGGTGCGGCGGCCCGACGCCCGGACCGGGCGTCTCCTTCCCCCGCCCGGGGGGTGGGAATGGTGAGGGGGACGGAGACCACGGCCCTCGGCGGCGATGCCGAAGGCGCACGGGTAGGGAGACCACCCGACGCCCCCGCCATTACGGTCCGACGCGGGAGGTCGGCGGGGCGGGGCCGGCCGGCCGATCCGGTGCTCACGCGCGCCGGTCCACCAGGGCGCCGGCGATCGCCTCGACGTGGGCGTGGTCGGTGCCGCAGCAGCCGCCGACGACCCGGAGATCGAGGTGATCGCGGAGGTCGTGGTACCGGGTCGCCAGGTCGGGGATGTCCCCGCGGTCGAGGTCCGGCGCCTCGTCGAGCTCGGCGTGGCTGAGGGTCGACGCGTTGGCCCGGACCCCCTTGACGCGATCGGTCCACGCTCCACCGGCCTCGACCGTGCCCTGGAAGTGGAGGGGGTGGGCGCAGTTGACCATGAAGTAAGCGGGCGCTCCGCCGGTGGCGTCGTCGACCTCCTCGACCGCCGCGCCGAGGGGCTGCCCCGACGGCAGGCGGCCGTCGGTCTCGACCGTGAAGGAGACCACGACCGGCAGGCCGACCGCGGTCGCGGCCCGCGTCACGCCGATCGCCTCGGCCGCGTACGTCATGGTGATGGCGCTCGCCATGTCGGCCCCGGCCTCGGCGAAGGCCCGGGCCTGGAGCCCGTGGTACGCGGCCGCCTCCGACGGGGTCATCGCGGTGTCGGCCAGGTAGCCGTCGCCGCGGGGCCCGAACACGCCGTTGACCACCGCATCGACCTCCGGCCGGGCCCGCCTGACCGCGTCGACCAGCTCGACGGCCCGGCGGTTGACCGCGGCGAGGCGCAGCGCGTCGTACCCGAGGCGCGCCCCCCAGTCGAGGTTGGCCCGCCAGGTGGCGGTGTCGAGGACGATGCCGGTGCCGTACCGCGCCGCCACGTCGACGTACGCCTCGAGGTAGCGGGTCAGCGCGGCGCGTCCGGCGTCGTCGTCGACCAGCGGGAAGGCCGCGAAGTCGGCCAGCTCGATGCCCTCGTGGTGGATCAGGTGCGTCTCGAGCCCGCCGTCGGTGAGGTACGGGGCCGGGCTGCTGAGCTGGGGAAGGGACATGGTGCTCTCCTGTCGTAGGGGTTTCGCCCGGTACGGCGTGAGGACGCGCCTCACGGTGTGAGACCCGGCTCCGGTGGCCGCCGCCGACCCGCCTCCGACCGGCCTCCCTTCCCTGGCCGTAAGGTCGCGCCGTGCCATCCACGGGCGTGATCGGACGGGACGCCGAGCTCGCCGAACTCGACGCGCGGGTGCGCGAGAACCGCCTGGTGACCGTCGTGGGTCCGGGGGGCGTCGGCAAGACCGCGCTCGCGGGCGCCGCCGCGGACGCGCTCGCCGACCGTTTCCCCATGGGGGTGCGCCGGGTCGATCTCACCCGCGTCGACGACCCCGGCGCGGTCGCCGGGACGCTGGCCGCCCAGCTCGGCTTCGACTCCTTCGACGCCCTGCTCTGCGCACCGGGCGAACACCCGCTGCTGCTGGTCGTCGACAACTGCGAGCACGTCCTGGACACCGTCGCCGACGTCGTCGCGTCCCTGCTCGGGGCGTGCACGCAGCCGTCGGTGATCGCCACCAGCCGGGCCCCGCTGGAGCTGCCCGGAGAGTCGGTCGTCGCCCTCGCGCCCCTCACCGTGCCCACCGACGCCGAGCCGGAGTCCGGACCGGCGGTCGAGCTGTTCCTGTGCCGGTCCCGCGACGCCGGATCGTCCGCCGCCGGCGAGGACCCGCTCGCCGTCGCCCGCCTCTGCCGCCAGCTCGACGGGCTGCCCCTCGCCCTGGAGATCGCGGCGGCCCGGACCCGCACGATGACGGTGGCCGAGATCTCCGAGCGCCTCACCGAACGGATCGACGTCCTCCAGCGTCCCCGTTTCCGCGGTGATCCCCGACACCGCAGCCTCGCCGACACGATCGCCTGGTCCTACGAGCTGCTCAGTCCGGCGGCCGCCGAGCGACTCGATGCCCTGTCCGTCTTCGTCGGCCCGTGGTCGGCCGATGCGGGGCGTGCGGTCACCCCCGCCGCCGGCTTCGAGGACGACCTGGAGGAGCTGGTGACCGCCTCCCTGGTGGTCGCGGACACCACCGGCCCGGTGGCGCGCTACCGGCTCCTCGAGACCGTGCGGCGCTTCGCCCGTGACCGGCTCGACCGCCGCGGGGATACCACCCTCGCCTACGACCGCTTCGTCGATCACGTGCTCGCCCGATCCCGGGACCAGCTCGCCGGCGCCGCCGTCGCCTGGCGCAGCGACCTGCTGCGTGAGCTGCTCGATGGCTTCGACGACGTGGCCGAGGCACTGCGGTGGAGCATCGCCCACGACGACGACCCCCGGCGGGCCCACCGGCTGTGCTCCGCGCTGTGGGCGGTCGTCCACCAACGCCACGCCGACGACATCGTCGAGCTGATGCGAGGCCTCGTGGAGCGGTTCCCCGAGCAGACGTCCCGCGGGGGCGCCCAGGCGGTGGCGGTGCTCGCCACGGCCGAGTACGTGTCCGGCGATCCCGGCGGTGCCCTGGCACGCGTGGAACCGCTGGCCGAACGGCGTACCGACGCCGACCTCGCCACCGTGATGGCCCACCGCATCCTCGGTCAGGCGCGCAGTGCCGTCGGAGACCGCGCCGGCGCGGTGGACGCGTTCCTCGCGGGCGCGCGCGTCGCCTCGGCCCTCGGCCACGCGGCGATGGCCGACGAGCTGGAGGTGGCCGCGGCGGTCGTCACGGCCGACATCGGGGACGTCGACGGCCCGCTCGCCACCGTCGCCGAGGTGGTGGCCCGGGCGACCGCGCAGGGGTCGGTCCTGTCGGCGAGCTGGGCCCGCACGGTTCACGCCTGGCTGCTCGCCCGCACCGATCCGGCCGTCGCGCTCGCCGAGGCCGATGCCGCCCTGGCCGGCGCACGGGAGATCTCCTATCCGATCGCGGTCGCCGCCAACCTGCGCACCCGCGCCTATACCCTGCTCCTCCTGGGTGACGCCGCCGGGGCGGTGGCGGCGCTGACCGACCTCCGCGCCGAGCTGGTCGACCACGGCGCCCTCTCGAACGCCCGCCTCCTCGTCGACGGCGTCGCCGCCGCCGCCCACCTCGCCGACCACCCGGCCGCGGGCCGCCTGGCCGCCACGGCGCGCTCGTTGCCGATCACGACGCTCGTGTCGTCGCAGTTCGAGCTCATCCCGCTGCCGGGTGAGGGCGAGTCGGCCTGGCCACGTCACGACGTCCTCGCCGCGGTGAGCGCGGCCCTCGACGACCTGACGATCGGCCCCGACCGACCGGCCGGGGTCGACGCCCCACCGACCCCCTCGGGCCGGATCCGCCGGGGTGGGGACGTCTGCGAGTTCGGCTTCCGGGGTCGGTCCGTCACGGTACGGTCGTCGAAGGGCGTCCTCGACCTGATCGTGCTGGTGGCCGCCGCCGGCTCGGAGGTCGCCGCCGTCGACCTCGCCGACGTCGCGGTGGAACAGGCGTCGACCGGGGAGGTGATCGACGCCCGAGCCCGCCGGGACTACGAGGCCCGCATCATCGACCTCCAGGCCGCGGTGGACGAGGCCGAGCACGACAACGACTTCGCCCGCTCCTACCGCCTCCAGGTGGAGATGGACGCCCTCGTCGAGCACCTCGCCGCCGCCATCGGTCGGGGCGGCCGCGGCCGTCGCGACGCCGACCACTCCGAGCGGGCCCGTTCGGCCGTCACCCACCGGATCCGCGGTGCGATCCGCCAGCTCACCAAGCTCCACCCCGCGCTCGGTCACCACCTGACCCACGCGGTGAACACCGGCACCTACTGCAGCTACCGGCCCGAGCAGCCGGTCGCCTGGTCGATCGAGGGCGACGCCGACTGACCTTCCGGCCGGTCCGCGGGCCGGGAGCGCCGCGATCTCGTACTGTCCGCACGCGCCGGCGAGGCTGGGAGTGGACGTGCTGAGGAAGACCTTCGCCAACTACCGGGTGCCGTTCGAGGCGATCGTGATCGTCGCGGTGCTGGTTGCCGTCCGCTGGGGCCTGTGGGAGGCCGGCCTCGAGGGCATGGCGACCAGCCCGCTGGCCTCGAGCATCATCAGCGGCGGCGTCTTCGTCATGGGCCTGGTCGTGGCGGGCACCCTCTCCGACTACCGGGACGCGGAACGGGCCCCGACCGAGATGGCCGCGGGGCTCTACGCCATCCTCCGCGAGACCGAGTCGATGGAGTCCTCCTGGGGCCGGCCGGACATGGACGCGATCCGATCGCGCCTCTCCGAGGTGGTCGTCCAGCTCCGGCGCGACATCAACGCGGGCGACACCCGCGGCTGCCAGGCCGCCATCGAGGACCTCTCGCAGTCCTTCCTCGAGCTGGAGGACACCGACGTCCCGGCCAACTACGTCGTGCGACTCCGCAGCGAGCAGGCGGGCCTGCGCAAGGCGGTGCTGAAGGTGTACCAGCTCCAACGCGAGGAGTTCCTCCCCTCCGCCAAGGCGCTGATCGTGAGCATCGTCCTCGTGATCCTGGCCATGCTCATGTTCACCGACATGGGCGGCATGGCCGAGACGCTCGTCTCGATGGCGTTCCTGTCGTTCTTCTTCCTCGCCCTGCTGCGCCTGCTCGACTCGATCGACAAGCCCTTCAAGGTCGGCCGCGACCGGGGCGACGACGACGTGAGCCTGTTCCTGCTCAACGAGTTCCTCGTGCACGTCGCCGCGTCGGGGGGCATGGAGGTCGACTCTCGCGACGTCGAGGAGATGGCCGAGGAGATCGAGGAGGCCCTGAGCGACGCCGAGCACGAGGAGGCGGTCGAGGCAGCCGCCTTCATCGAGGCCGTCGACGAGGCGGAGGGCGAGGACGGCTGAGGGCCGCCCCGACGGCCCGGCCGGATCGGAGTGGGCAGAGCCGCTCCACGCGCTCGATCAGCCGGGTCGGCGACGGACGCGCTGCGCTCACGGGCGAACACGCCCACGCGTGCTTCCGGTTCCTCGAGACCCGGGTGTGGGCGGTCCCGGCCAACTCGCCGGCGCTGGTCGGCTCACCCGAAGCACGGGTGCTCGAGCACGTCGTCACCGTTACATCCGGGGTCAGACCCCAGATGTAACAACGGGCTTCTGTTACATCTGGGGTCTGACCCCGGATGTAACAACGAGGAGGCGAGCACGTCCGCGGGGTCGTGGTCGCCACGGTCGTCGACGATCCGGCCCGGAGGATGCGCAGCCCCTTCGCCCCGCGCCGATCGGTGCGACACTCGCGTCCCACACGTGTCGACCGAGGGGGATCTCGGGTGAGGAAGCTCTTCGGAACGGCGGTCGCGCTCGTGGCGCTGGGGACGGTCACGGCCGGCGCGGCGCCCCCGTCGACCGGCGCCCCGACCGCGGTGATCGACGCGGTGCTGGCGGGACACACGTCGAGCGGCGAGCCGATCCCGTGCACGGCCCGCGAGGACGGTGTCCGGGTCTGCCACGGCGACCTGCTCGGCGGTGGCGATCTGCGCCTCGAGAGCTTCGACGGCACGCCGCTGGCCGTGTACGTCACCCTCCCGCCGGCGCGGGAGTCCGGCGACGACGGCGGCTACCCGCTGATCGTGCAGAGCCACGGCTGGGGCGCGCCGCCCACGGGCCCCGACGACCCCCAGTACGCCGGGCCCACCGCCGCCGCCTGGGCGGCCAAGGGCTACGCGGTGGTGCAGCTCACCGCCCGGGGCTGGGGCAACTCGTGCGGCACGCCCGAGTCCCGCGCCGCGAGTCCCGAGGCGTGCGAGGGCGGCTACATCCGCCTCGACGACGTGCGCTACGAGGGCCGTGACGTCCAGCACGCCATCGGCCTCCTCGTCGACGAGGGCATCGCCGACCCGGAGCGGATCGGCCTCACCGGCGAGTCCTACGGCTCCGGGGTGTCGCTGCTCGTGGCGACCCTCGACGACCGGGTGGTGGAGGAGGACGGCTCGGTGCGCCCGTGGACGAGCCCGGACGGCACCCCCCTCAGCATCGCCGCCGCGGTGCCGCTCTTCGGCTGGAGCGACCTGTTTCTGTCGCTGATGCCCAACGGCCGGACCCTCGATGCCGCCATCGTCCCGACCGACGAGCTCCAGCGGCCCGGCGTGTGGAAGCAGTCGATCGCCTCGGGCCTCTACTTCGTCGGAAACTCCTCCGGCTACTTCGCCCCGACCGGGGCCGACGCCGAGGCCGACGTGCGCACCTGGTTCGAGACCATGGGGGCGGGCGAGCCCTACGGCCCCGAGGTCGCCGACATCGCCGAGCTGGGCGCCCGCTACCACTCCCCCTACTACCTCCTCGACGGGTCCGTCGGCGTCGAGTCCCAGGCCCCGCCGCCGCTGCTGCTCGTCGGCGGCTTCACCGATGCCGTCTTCCCCGTCGACGAGCAGCTCCGCTACTACACGCGCCACCGGCAGCTCCATCCGGACGACCCGATCTCGCTGCTCCTCTTCGACGGCGGCCACCAGCGGGCACAGAACAAGCCCGACGACGTCGCCCTGCTCGTCGAGCGCGTCGAGGCGTTCCTCGACCACCACGTCGGCGGCGCCGGGTCCGAGCCGACGGACGGCGTCACGGTCGTGAGCCAGACGTGCCCGGAGACCGGCCCGGCGGGCGAACCGGTCGAGGCCGACACGTGGGCCGACCTGCACCCCGGCGAGGTCAGGTTCCGGTCCGAGGCCGCCCAGGAGGTCACCTCCGACGCCGGTGACGCCACCGTCGCCGCCGCCCTCGAACCGATCTTCGGTGGCCACGCCTGCACCACCGTCGGCGCCGCCGACCAGGGCGACGGCGTGGCGACCTACCGCCTGCCGGCCGCCACCGGCGAGGGCTACACGATGATCGGCGCGCCCACGGTCACCGGCGACCTGGCGGTCACCGGCTCCGACGCCTACCTCGCCGCCCGCCTCCTCGACGTCGACCCCGCGACCGACACCGCCGTCCTCGTCGCCCGGGGCGAGTACCGCATCGACCCCGACGCCTCCGGCCCGGTGACCTTCCAGCTCCACGCCAACGCCTGGCACTTCGCCGAGGGTCACGTCCCCAAGCTCGAGCTGCTCGGCCAGGACCCGGACTACCTGCGCCCGTCGAACACCCCGTTCACCGTCGAGGTCGCCGACCTGACCCTCCAGCTCCCCGTCCACGAGGTCCCGGGTGCGGCCGGCACCCCGGAGGAGGTGGAGGAGTTCACCCCGCTCGACGGCGCGGTCGACACCGCATCGGACGCGCCCGCGGACGCGTCGCCCACCGAAGACTCCGACCCCGCGGACGGCGGCACCTCCCCCCTGCTCCTGGTGGCGCTGGGCCTGGCCGTGGTCGTGGCGGTCGCGGGAGGGGTCACCCTCGTCCGGCGCCGCTCCCCCGGCTGATCGGCCGGTGACATCGGCGCTCGGAACTGGTGCCCTCTCGGGTCAGGTCGCGGGATCGGCCGCCGGTCGGCCGACGGTGGACGCGAGGGCGACCACGCCGTAGGCGAGCGCCGCGGCGAGGAGCGCGAACTTGGCCGACGCGAACGTGAACGCGATCAGCGGACCCGGCTGGTCGACGTTCCCCCCGGCGATCCGCAACAGGGCGGCGTTCTCGATGGCATCGCACAGGGCGGCGACCAACCCCCCGATCGCGAACACCGGACCGAGCCGAGCCAGGCGCGGCCGACCCCGCTCGGCGCACCGGGCCGCGATCACCAGGCAGGCCGCGGCCGCGAAGAGCCCGTAGGCGACGAGGAACGCGTAGTCCAGCACCAACGTGATGCGTGCCGAGCGCCGACCGTCGGGGCCGAGCCGGGCGTTCAGCTCCGCCGCCCGCTCCGAGGTGCGGGCCAACTCGTAGGGCACGATGTCGACGCCGCGGTCGGCCATGTCGGCCAGCGACGGCATGCAGATCAAGCCGACCAGGACCGTCAGCACGAACAGCGCAGCAACGGTCCACCCTCGCCGGGGCCCGGTGGTGGCCCGGTGCACCAGGTCCTTCACGAGGCGGGCACCTCGCGCGCGAGCCGGAGTGGGTGCTGCTCGAAGGTACGGCCCACCCGGCGCAGGGTGCTCAGTGCCACGACGCCTCCGCGTCGGCCAGCTGGTTGCGGGGCCGACCCCGACTCCACTCCGAGTCGGGCAGGGGCGAGAACCCCGGACGCCACACCTTGGCCAGGCGTGGGTCCGCATCCGCCCGGAGCGACCGCACCACCAGGCCCTCCGCGTCGTGTGATCCGACCTGCGATCGGCCGAGGCGGGCCTCGACCGCTTCGATCGAACCCGGGACGCCCCGCCACAGCTCGGGCGGCGAGGCCAGGCCGAACCGCTCGCAGCGCTCGTTGCGCTCGTCCACGCTGACGAAGCTGCCGTCCCCGTGCCGGAGGTCGAGCACGACGAGGTAGGACGGGAGCCGGTCGTAGGCGACGGTGTGGGTGAGCAGGAGCCACTCGGCGTAGAGACCGAGCGGCTCGTCGCCGAGGACACCGACGAGCGCACCGTTGTTCTCGGCGATCCACGCCCTCAGCGGACCCAGCTGTCCGGCCCGGTCGGCCCCACCGGGACCGGAGCGCAGCGCACATCGGACCACGTGGTCATCGAGCCACAGGACGACGTTGGCGCCGTCGAGCTTCTCCTCGATCGCCACCGGCGAGCCCAGGAGGCGCGCACGATCCGTCTCGCTGAGGACCTTGTCGTCGCTCGTTCCCCGGCCACCGGCGAGATGCGCGACCCGCGGGTACGGCGCGGGTGCGGTCGTCATGCGTAGGCCGTCAGTCGTGCGTCATGGGTCCAGATCTCGACGTCCTGCGGCCGGAACGCCGTCGAGGCGACGAACAGATCACGCTCGACCAGGATGGCGACGTCCCCGCTGCCGAGCTGGTGGTTCGCGGCCAGGTCGACGAACGCCACTCCCGTGGTGGCGCCACTCAGCAGCCGGTCGAGGAACGAGGCGTCCCAGGTCACGGTGTTGGCCTGGAACGGTCCACCTCCGTCGATGGCCGCCTGCACGAACCGGGTGAACGCCTCGGCGGCGGGACGGTTGTCGGCGGCCTGTTCGACGTGGTTGCCCGTCTCGATGATCGTGGATAGGGGCAGGATGAAGCGCTCGCCCCGGTCCTGCCGCCGTGCCAGTTCCGCCTCGGCCTCCTCGGCGCGCTGGGACTTCCCGGGCACCCTCAGGAGGTCGCAGAGCACCGAGGTGTCGATGAACGTGATCGTGCTCACGACGAGGCGCTCCGTCCGAGGATGTCATCGAGCACCGCCCGGGCGTCGCGGTCGTCACGCCGGTCGTCGGGGGCGTCCCGGAGCCGGTCATCCTCCGCGGCGCGACCCAGGCTCCCCACCGCGGCGATCTTCCAGTAGTCGGCCAGGTCGACGAGCCGCGTCAGGCGGCTCGCTCCGTCGGCCGATCGCTGGCAGATGATGACGCTGCGGTGCTCGTCGCCGGTGAGCGCGTCGAGCACCGCAGGGCTGTGCGCCGTCGCGAGCGCGCGCACCCGGCGGGAGCTCACCTGATCCCGGATGAGCGTGATCAGCGTCGCCGCCTGGGAGGCGTGGAGACCGTTCTCCAGCTCCTCGATCACGACCGTGGTCTGCCCCGCCGCGTCGTCGGACGCGAGGTGCTCCGGCATCGTGTCGACGGTCGGGGCCTGCAGGACGGAGGTGAGGATGGCCAGGAAGCGCAGCGTCCCGTCGCTCATGACGCGCGCCGGCACTTCCGTTCGGTGTCCGCCGATCTGCTCGACCGCGGTCAGCATGAGGTCTCCGAGGTCGGACCTCGACACGGTCACGTCGAGCACCTCCTGCTCGTTGAGGTCGTGGAGCGCTCGGCGGATGAGCTCCTTCGTCGCCGGCGACTCCAGCAGCGAACCGACCGCCGCGGACAGGTTGTCCGCGTCACGACGCAGCCAGCTGTCCCGGGCCGGGACGTACTGGCGCATGAGGTGCGGCACCGGGTCGAGCACGAACACCGACCGCAGTGCCCCCATGACCTGCGCCGCCGCCAGGTGGACCCGACGTCCATCCTCGGTCGCGGGGACGCGCGCCAGCACCTGCCCGATTAGCAGCCGACCGGCGCGGAACGTCTCCTTCGCGCTTCGGTCTCCGGACGCGGTTCCCCACGCGGCCCGGATGTCGCTGGAGTCGGGGTTGGCCGGATCGGTGATCAGGAGGTCGTGGCCATCGAGGCTGAGCCGCTCGTACACCACCTGCACGTGGGGCTCGGTCTGGATCTCGACGTCGAATCGGACCACGTCGTCCCCGGTCCGCACCGTCGCCCCCAGCGCGAAGCTCGATGCGCCGAAGGGCGCGCATCCGGCCACCCCGCCGCGCACCGCGGGACCCTCACGTCCGCCGTCGAGGGCGTCGCGGATGTCCTCGTCGTGCGCCAGCCGCGACAACACCCACAGTCCGTCGAGGGCGTTGGACTTGCCGCTGCCGTTCCGGCCGACCACCAGCGTGAACTCGTCGAGCGGCAGGACGGCCTCACGGAAGCTCTTGAACGCGGTGAGGCGCAGTTCCTCGACGTACGACAGCTCCACGAGGCCATCGTAGGAGGCACCTTCCGCCGGTGACCGCGAGGTCCGTGAACGCTCAGCGGAACCCGGGGTTGCGCGCGATCACGACGAGGAGTCCTGCCTTCGGGACCGGTTCGACGGCCTCGATGTCGACGTAGCCGGCGTCGGCCAGATCGGCGCAGACCTCCTGGCGCGTGGGGAGCCGGTGGATGCTGGTGGTCACTCGAACCATGAGGTCGAGGTGCCGGTTGAACGCCTGGCCGCCGGGGGTGGCGGAAGCGACCATGAGCGCCCCACCGTCGGCGATGACCGTTCGGGTGGTGCGAAGGATCTCGGACCGGCGTTCAGGAGGCCAGTAGTAGATGTTGTTGAGCAGCGTGACCAGGTCGAAGTCCCCGATCTCCCCAGCCAGTTGCTCGATGTCGCCCTGTTGGAGCTCACAACGCCCTGAGGCTCGGAGGGGTTCGAGGAGATCCGACGCGACTCGAACGGCGCCGGCATCGCGGTCGATGCCGAGACCCCTGGCCGTGGGCGCGGCCGCGAGCATGTGCCGCAGGTACGCGCCGCTGCCGCACCCGACGTCGAGCACGCGCCGCGGCTCCTCGCGGCGGCTGACGGCGCGCACCACGGGACCGAGAATCGGCTCGGCGATGAGCGATCCGGCGGCAACCGCGGCGCCACAATCGGCGTCGTAGGCGACCGCCGGCGCACCTCGAAGGTGCGAGTCCATCGCCGCGTAGGCGCGGTTGGCGTACACGACCAGCTCCTCGGAGACGCCGCGAAGATCGGGCGACGACCCCGCGATCGCAAGCAGCCGTCGACCGCTCGCGCGGTAACGACCGCGCCGAAGGCGAATCTCCCGCAACGAGATGCCCAGGGCGAGCAGGGCCTCCAGCAGGTCCGCGTCGGTGAGCGCGGTCTCGCCGAGCAGCTCGTCGAGCGTTCTCGGACGTCGCAGCGCCTCCGCGACGCCGGTCCGAGCCATGACGCCTAGGAACTCGAGCCGGATCCAGGCGTTCAGGTCCTTGACGATCAGGCCGTGAGCGGCTCCGTCGGCCATCCGGAAGAGGCTGCGGAGGATGTCGGGCACCACATCTCGGCGTCGCAGCACGACCGAAGTCTCGCCGCGCTAGCCGTCACCCCCCAATCGGGGAGACGCGCCGAGTTGCGGCTCCGCACCTCGCGCGAGAACTGGGCTGAGCAGATCGTTTGCCCTGCTCAGGTGGCGCCGGAGGGAAGACCTGGACGCCGCGATCTGGGGTCGCGTGCACCGCCGAGACCCGCCAACCGGATCTCGATGTCGTGGTCACCGCGCCCGGTTGCTGTCGAACGCGACCGGGCTGGGCACGGCGAGGAAGCCGAGGACGAGCCGTGTCAGCCCGTCGATGAAGACGTCGCGATCGATGGGAGGCTCATCGAGCACATACCGGGTCACGAGCTGCTGGACAGCCTGTATGGCCATCCACGCATCGGCGGTCGCAGAGCGTGGATCCACGTGCGGCCGCATGGCGAGGAGGTAGCCCTGGGCCTGGTCCATGCCGCGGCGTTCGAACGCCGGGATCGCGTTCGACCCGCCGAGCCGGGGCAACTGCTCGACGAGCACCCTGGTCAGCTCGCGATGCTCCTCGGTGGTCGTGAGCACCGCCGTGACCATGCTTCGCACCCCGTCGGCCGGGTCGGCCGCGAACGCCTCGGCGACCGCGGCGGCCAGTCGTTCGCTGACCTGACCCACCATGCGCTCCACCGCCATGTGGACGATCACGTCCTTGTTCGGGAAGTACTGGTACACGCTCCCCGGGCTGACGCCCGCCTCCCGCGCGATCCGGTGCGTCGACGCGCCGTCGTATCCGGACGTGACCAGGACACGACCGGCCGCGTCGAGGATGCGCTCGACCATCTGCCGCGACCGCTCCTGGGTCGGGATCTTCCTCGGAACGGGACGTGCCATCGAACCCTCGCGACTCCCACAGAATGCGAGTCGAATGCGACCAAAGCGTCACATTAGCGTTTCCGGGATGGACGCACTCGACGTGATCGAACGGATCGACCGCAGTGGCGTGACCCGGGGGCTGGGTGACCGCGGGTTCTCTGACATCCGCGAGAAGTTCTTCAAGGGGGTCCAGTTCAGCGATCCGCCCGGCGATCCCGGCTGGTTCGGTCCGGACAGCCCCGTCTGGTACGTGCACTCCCATGTGCCGCTGGTCCAGGTGGCGCTCGCCGCGGCGGCGATGATGGAAACGCTGCATCCGGACATGGCCTGGATGGCCTACGAGCACACTCGAGTGCTCGAACGCATCGATGGTGTGCCTACGGGTCATCACGACCGCGACGCCATGGCGTCGCGTGCGGGTCACAGCTTCGCGTTCTTCCTCGGCACCACGATGGCGGCAACGCCGGTGGCCGAACGCCTCGCGCGGGTGGTCAACGCGATGCACGACCGCGTGCACGGGGTGCGACCCGACGGCCGCAGCTATCGCGCCAACGACCCCGAACTGCTGCGCTGGAACTACGCGACGATCGTCTGGGCGCTCGCCGCCAGCCACGAGCGCTATCACCCCCGTCCACTACGAGGCGCCGAACTCGACGCGTTCTACCGTGAGTACACCCGGGTCGGCCATGCGCTCGGCGCCACGGACCTCCCCGACTCGAAGGCGGGCATCGCCGAGTACCTCGAGGATTCCCTCCCCCTGTTGGGCGTGACCATGCCGACCGTGCGTCTGCTGAACCCCCTGGCGCCGTGGCGACATCCCAAGAGCGTGCGGCCCATGATCTCGCTGGTGCACTGGGCGGTGCAGGACCTCCAGCCCTCGTGGGCGCAGGAGCTCCTGAACGTCCGCCAGCTCTCCCGACCCCAGAAGGCTGCCAAGCGTGCCGCCACCAAGGCGTTGCTGACAGCCGCCCGCGGCGCGGGCCAGGTCCGCGAGATCGAGCAAGCCTACGAACGCGCGGCCCCTACAACTGGGTCAGTGGGGCATGGGACGGGCGAGCCGACCGGTCGCGATCGGCTGCCCGCGTCCCTCACCCATCAGGTCACCACGCCATAACGGCGCGGCAACGGTGAAGGCAGCCGCACGCCCCCACCGAATCGAGCACTCCGGCCAAACCCGAGAGGCAGGCCAGGTGGCTGCCGGGGCAATCGAGAGAGGCTGGCGTTGAGTCTGCGGGCGTGGGAGTGGAAGGCCGTCGACGCGGCCGGGGCGGACGACCGTGTCGGGCGGATCGAAGACGAGCTTCGTGCCCGGGTCAGCGAACCGCCTGGAGATGGGCGTTCACGAGGGCGAGGTCGAACTCGTGCGGATCGACCGGACGACCGACCCACCGGCTGAGGTGCTCGTACTCCTCGTGGGATGGGTCGGCGAGCACCGCCAGGAGGTGCTCGTAGCCCCATGACCCGCCGACATCCTCGGGCGGGCAGGCGTTGGCGCCGTCGAGGCACACCGCGAACTTGAGGCCCTTCGCCATCCGACCCACCCGGTGGACGGTGATCTCGTGTTCCCAGGAGTCCCCGAAGTCGTACTCGTAGGTGAAGCGCTCGCTCGTACCGACCGCGCTGACGACGGTGAAGTCCTTCTCCTGCAGCTCGTCGTCGGGGTAGTCGTCGAACTGCGACCCGTAGCGGTCCTCGCCGATCTCGAACGAGTGGAGGTGGCAGTCCTCCCACCCCATCGCCGCCTGGAACATCCGGTGCAGCTTGTCGAGCCGAACGCTCCCCGGCACGAGCAGCCGGCGCCACACCCGCGGCTCGACCTCGCGCAGCTCGATCGTGAGATCGAGGACCGGTTGACCAGGCGGAGTCGGCATCCCACCGAACCTACGCCGTCCGCCCTACTCGGCGAGTCGGTCGAGGATCTCTCTGTCCCGTTCGATGAGGTCGTGCGCCAGGGTCGTGAAGTCGGTGTCCGCCCGAACGGTGTCGATCTCGGCGAGCAGCCGGTCGAGTTCGTTCTCGTTCCGGTCGCGGGCCTGGTGGACAGCCTCCTCCTGACCACGGCCCTCGTCGGGATTCGCGTTCGGTGTCGGACTCATCTCTCCGGTCCATCCACGACCGGGCCGTACCTTGCCGTTCCATGGTCCCAGGTCGGCCACTCGGCTCGGGAGTGGATTCCGGCGACCCGGTCGCGGTCGGCGCCGCTGATGACGCTGCCATCGAGACGGGCGACCATCGCCGGCTGCGCCATCGTCCCCTCGCCGACGATGACCTCGATCACCTCTTCCGCGCGCGGGTCGACCTCGACTCGAACGACGCTCATGTAGAAGGCGAACACCGGAGCGTCCGCGCCCGCGATCGGCCCGCGTTCCCCAGGCCCTTGATCAGGTCGGCCAAGGCCCACTGACCAGGGTGTTTGCCCTGGTCAGGTGGTGTCGGAGGGGGGACTTGAACGCCGCAGCTTCGGGTGACAGCGCGTACCCCTGCGTCCCCATCCGTGCAGGTCAGAGGCAGTTTTCGTTGAGGCGTCGTGCCAGCCCGTACCCGTCAGAGCCACCCCGTTTCGGTGCGTTCGCGGACAAATTGATGACAAGCGCGACGTTGATCCCGGTGAGAGAGTGCCAGCCCACACAAGGGATCCAACTGGCTGACGGACACCCGGCTACGCGCTGGCGGGCAAGAGGATCGCAGCGGCGATTTTCTCCGCGATCGTCACGATGTCGTCTCGACACGTCTCGAAACCGGCGAGGTCCGG
>Ga0123332_1000690_pt1 | contig 34078 bp, 33 predicted proteins | sample BioC12SIPDNA_4_FD_89958 | JGI IMG/M metagenome (GOLD analysis project Ga0123332, IMG submission 89958) | Anaerobic biogas reactor microbial communites from Washington, USA - Biogas_R2_A C12 SIP DNA | ecosystem: Engineered > Bioreactor > Anaerobic > Unclassified | place: Washington, USA... | reverse complement strand
GAGCTGCCCGGCCCGGATGCCGCAGGAGTGCGCGCTGCCCACGCTCACGTCGCTCCAGGTCTTCCCGTCCCCGACGCGCTGGGGGGTCGACGCCGGATCGGTCGACCCGATCCCGAGCTGACCTTCCTCGTTCTCGCCCCAGCAGTAGAGCTCCGCGGACCGGAGGGCGCAGGTGTGGCGGAACCCCCCGTCGACGTCGGTCCAGCCGGTCGACGTCGCGACCGGGCCGAACTCGGCGACGGTGCCACCCCAGGTGAACGCGAGGCGGTCGCAGCCGGCCAGCGTGGCCAGCAGCAGGAGCGCGCCGCCCACCACGGTCGCTCGACTCAACCGCCTCGACCGACGGTGTCCCGGCCGGGTGGCGAGGGTGCGGATCGTCTCCATGGCGGCCTCCCGCGGGCCGCACGCGGCCCGTCTGCGCTCGTCGCGGCACCGGCGGTGCCACCGTTAGCAACGAGCGAGGACGCCCCCATCCGTCGCGGCGGGGAGGAAAATCCTTCGGGACCGCGGCCGACCGCCGCCGATCCGCGGTCCCGAAGTCGGGTCAGCTCCCCTCGAAGTACTCCGGCGCGGCGACGATCTCGACGACCATGCGGGTCTCGAAGGCCCCGCCCTGGAGACGGCCGACCCAGAAGGCGACCTCACCAGCGGGTGGCGTCCGCCGCAGGTACGCCTCGTACACCGACTGCACGGTGACGGTGTCGGCCTCGGGCGAACCGAGGAGCTGTGCCGCGAAGCCCGCCCGGCTCTGGCCGCCCGCGATGGCGGCCTTGGCCGCGGCCGCCTCGGCGGACGTCGCCGGTCGCCGCAGCAGGAGCTGGTACACGGCCGGGCCCCAACCGTCGACGCCGCCGGCGCGGCTCAGGAACTCGGGCGAACCGACGATGCCGGCCCGCACCGCGTCGGGGTTGCGGGTGCGGAGCTGTTCGGCCCAGTAGGTCCGCTCGGCGCCCGACGCGTCGCGGCCGAGCAGGTCCCGGAAGATCCGACGGGTCGCCCGCTCGCGGTACTCCCGCGTGCGGGAGAAGGAGTTGAGGATCTCGTAGCGGGGGCGGCCGCTCTCGATCCGGTCGACCCAGTAGGCCTTCCCGGCCGGCTCCGCCGTGCGGCCGAGCAGGTCGAGGTACACCCGGCAGACGTAGCGCTGCACCTGCGTGTCGGTCCCCGTGCAGCCGGGCAGCTCGGCGGGCCCGATCTCGACCGTGACCGTGCCGTTGGCCAGGCCGCCGAAGCCGTCGGCGATGCTGAAGCCGAACGTGTCGGTGCCGGTCGCGTCGGCGTCCGCCCGGTAGGTCACGTTGCAGCCCGAGCCGGACACGCGGCCCTTCCCGGACCCGGTGTCACCGAGCTCCGGGGCGCAGGTGAGCGCGAGCGACTCGCCGGGATCGGGGTCGGTGCCGCCCAGCGCGACCGCGACGGTCGAACCGGCCGCCACGCTGACGGCGGGCGAGTCCGCGACCGGGTTGCGGTTGACGATGCTGATCGACACCGTCCCCTGGCCGCTCTCCAGCCCCGCCGTGTCGCGCACACGGAACCCGAACGAGTCCGAGCCCTGGGTGCGCACCCCCGCGGTGTAGGTCACGGCGCACCCGCCGCCGACCACCTCGCCCTTGGTGGTGGCACCGGTCGTCGGCAGGCACGTCAGGGCGTCGCCCTCGGGGTCGGTACCGCCGAGGGTCAGCGCGAGCGGCTCGCCCTTGTAGGCGTCGACCGCCTGGTTGGTCGCCGTCGGCGCCGCGTTGGCCGTCGAGACGGTGAGCGTCCACCCGTCGATCGAGCCCGAGTCGGCCCCGGCGTCGTCGACGACGTAGAGGCGCCAGCTGCCGTTCGGGTCGCGACCGTCGAAGATCGACAGGTTGGCCGCGGGGATCTCGTCCCCGACGCCGGGCCACGAGTCGCCCTGGTGGCCGAACGCGTCGTTGTCCGACGGACGGACGACGATCGGGTCACCCGACGGGACCGACGTGCCGAACGACTGGCCCTCGTCGGAAACGACGACCGTCGCGTCGATCGAGCCGCTGCCGAACCAGCACGGGTCGAGGGCGACCGCGCCGACGTCGGACATCAGGGTGGTCGCGGTGCCGTCCGGCCCCACCAGCAGGACGTCGAGGTCCTTGGTGCAGCCGTGCTCGACGTCGTGCAGGGTGACGGTCAGGTCGGTGATCGCCGAGCCGAGGCCCGACGCCACGATCGTCGACGGGTACGGATCCGCGCTCCCGGAGTCCGGGATGGAGATCGTGCTCGGGTTGGAGAAGGCCATGGTCAGCGCCCCTGCGGGCGCCGGGCCGGTCACGGCGGCCGCGGCCGCCACCCCCAGTGCGGTCAGTGCGGCGACGGCGCCGCGCCACCTCGGTCGATCGGACATCGATTACCCCCGTTGCGGGCGCGACCCGATGTCGCGCCTCTCGGCCGACGCCCATCGGCGGACCGGGCCCGATCTTCAGTCGGTCGCGTTGTGACTTCGGTGGCGGACCCGGCGACCGGGGCTCAGCGGCGGCGGCGGGGGCCCTGGTAGAGGGTGATCGCCTTCGACAGCGGGACCAGCTCGCCGCCGCGGGCGCTGCGGGCGGCCTCGACGGCGACCCGGCGGACCTCGAGGCGGGCCTGGTCGCGCTCGGCGCGCAGCGTGCGGATCTCGGCCTCGAGCGCGAGCACCTTCTGCACCCCTGCGAGGTTGAGCCCCTCGTTGGTGAGCTCCTGGATGCGGAGGAGCAGGGCGATGTCGTCGTCGCTGTAGCGGCGGCTGCCGCCCGGCGTGCGGGCCGGGTCGAGGAGGCCCTTGCGCTCGTAGATGCGCAGGGTCTGGGGATGCACCCCGGCCAGCTCGGCGGCGACGGAGATGAGGTAGACGGCGCGGGTGGGCTCAGGCATCGACGGCTCCGATCCGGTCGCGGGGTGACTCGTGGGCGCTCGCCTCGGCGAGGGCCTCGATGGCGGCGCGCTGCTCGTCGGTGAGCTTGGTGGGCACGGCGACCTCGACGGTGGCCATCAGGTCGCCGGTGCCGCCCTTGGCCGGGACGCCCTTGCCCTTCACGCGGAACGTGCGGCCCGTCGGCGTGCCCGGCGGGATCCGCAGCGTGACGGTCGTGCCGTGGAGCGTCGGCACCGGCACGTCGGCGCCGAGGGCGGCCTCGGCGAAGGTGATCGGCACCGTGACCGTGAGGTTGCGGCCCTTGATCCTGAACCGCTCGTCGGCCGCGACCCGGCACACGACGTAGAGGTCGCCCGCGGGCCCACCGTGGCGCCCGGGGGCACCGCGGCCGGCGACGCGGATGCGGGTGCCGTCGGTGACGCCCGCGGGGATGCGGACCTTGACGTTGCGCTGGCGGCGCTCGATGCCGGACCCCGCGCACGTGGGGCAGGGCGTCTCGATGATCGCCCCGCGGCCGCCGCAGCGGGGACACGGCGTGCTGAACGAGAACGGGCCCTGGTCCTCGGCGACGGTGCCCTGACCGTGGCAGCGGGGGCACACGACCGGCGACGTGCCGGGCGCGGCGCCGTCGCCGTGGCAGGTCCCGCACACCGCGTCGGACACGAAACCGACGCTGGTGGTGACGCCGTCGACCGCGTCGACGAACGACAGGTGCAGCTCGGTCTCGAGGTCGGCGCCACGCTGGGGGCGCACCGCACCGCGACCTCCCCGCGCCGCGCCGGGGCCGCCGGCGCCCCGCCCGAACAGGTTGCCGAACAGCGAACCCAGGTCGCCGAGGTCGACGTCCTCGGTGGTGAAGCCGCCGAACCCGCCCGGGCCGCCGGGGCCGAAGCCGAAGCCTCCGCCCTGGGCGGCCATCGCGCGGACCTCGTCGTACTCCTTGCGGCGCTCGGGGTCGCCGACCACGTCGTACGCGGCAGAGACCTCCTTGAAGCGCTCCTCGGCCTCGGCGTTGCCGGGGTTCTTGTCGGGGTGCAGCTCACGGGCGAGCTTGCGGTACGCCTTGGTGACGGCCTTCTGGTCGGCGTCGGACGCCACGCCGAGCACGGCGTAGTAGTCCTTCTCGAGCCACTCGCGCTGGGGGGTCACGGGGTCAACCCCTCACCTTGACCATCGCGGCGCGGACCACCCTCCCCTTCCACGCGTAGCCGATGCGCAGCACCTCGGTGACCGTCGACAGGGCGGGATCGTCGTCGGGACCGGCGGGCTCGTGCAGCACCGCCTCGTGACGGGTCGGGTCGAACACGTCGCCGACCGGGTCGATCCGCTCCAGGCCGTTCTTCTCCAGGACCTGGAGGAGCGCGGCGAAGATCGGCTCGACGCCGGCCTCGCCGTGGCCGATGGCGGCATCGCACGCGTCGAGCACCGGGAGGAGGTCCTCGGCGAGACGCCCGGTCGCGTTGGCAGCGGCGTCGGCCGCCTCGCGCTGGAGGCGGCGTCGCGAGTTCTCGAAGTCGGCCTGGGTGCGCTGCCACCGGTCGAGGTAGCCGTCGCGCTCCGCGGTGAGGCGCTCGACGTCGTCGAGCAGCGCCTCGACGCTGAGCTCGGATCCGTCGACCGGCTCGGCCGACGGATCGTCGGGCGTCGGAACGCCGGCCGCCGACGCCGCCGGGGCGACGTCGGGGCCGGTGGGCTCCGCGGTCGGGTCCGACATCAGGCGTCCTCGCCCTCGTCGACGACCTCGGCGTCGACCACGTCGTCGTCACCGTCGTCGTCGGCTCCGCCACCGGTCGTACCGGTGTCGGCGTAGCTGCCCTCGTTCTCGGTCTTGGCCGCCTCGTACAACGCCTGGGTCAGCGTCTGGCTGGCGGTCATCAGCTTCTCGGTGCCGGACTTGATCGCCTCGGTGTCGCTGCCCTCGAGCGCCGTCTTCAGCTCGGAGAGGGCCGACTCGGCCGCCTCCTTGTCGGGGCCGGACACCTTCTCGCCCTGCTCCCGGAGGACCTTCTCGGTCTGGTACACGAGGGTGTCGGCCTGGTTGCGGACCTCGGCCTCCTCCTTGCGCTGACGATCCTCCTCGGCGTGCGCCTCCGCGTCCTTGATCATCTGGTCGATCGCGTCCTTGTCGAGCGACGACTGACCGGTGATCGTCATCGACTGCTCCTTGTTGGTGGCGCGGTCCTTGGCCGACACCTGGACGATGCCGTTGGCGTCGATGTCGAACGTGACCTCGATCTGGGGCACGCCCCGCGGCGCCGGCGGCAGGTCGACGAGCTGGAACTTGCCGAGCGTCTTGTTGTACTGCGCCATCTCCCGCTCGCCCTGGAGGACGTGGATCTCGACCTGCGACTGGTTGTCGTCGGCGGTCGTGAAGACCTCGGTCTTGCGCGTGGGGATCGTGGTGTTGCGCTCGATCAGCTTGGTCGTGACCCCGCCCTTGGTCTCGATGCCGAGCGACAGCGGGGTGACGTCGAGGAGCAGGACGTCCTTGACGTCGCCCTTCAGCACGCCGGCCTGGACCGCGGCGCCGATGGCCACGACCTCGTCGGGGTTGACGCCCTTGTTCGGGTCCTTACCGGTCATCTCGCGGACGAGGTCGGCGACGGCGGGCATGCGGGTCGAGCCACCGACGAGGATCACGTGGTCGATGTCGCCCTTGGCGACGCCCGCGTCCTTGATCGCCTGCTCGAACGGGCCCTTGCAGCGGGCCAGCAGGTCGGCGGTGAGCTCCTGGAACTTGGCCCGGGTGAGGCTCTCGTCGAGATGGAGCGGGCCGTCGGCGCCGGCGGTGATGTACGGCAGGTTGATCTGCGTCTGCTGGGTGCCCGACAGCTCCATCTTCGCCTTCTCGGCGGCCTCCTTCAGGCGCTGCACCGCCATCGGGTCCTTCGACAGGTCGATGCCGTGGGCGCTCTTGAACGACGAGACGAGCCAGTCGATCACGGCCTGGTCCCAGTCGTCGCCGCCGAGGTTGACGTCGCCGTGGGTCGACTTGACCTCGAACACGCCGTCGCCGATCTCGAGGATCGACACGTCGAACGTGCCGCCGCCGAGGTCGAACACGAGGACGGTCTCGTCGGCGCCCTCGCGCTCGAGGCCGTAGGCGAGGGCCGCCGCGGTGGGCTCGTTGATGATGCGGAGCACCTCGAGGCCGGCGATCTGACCCGCCTCCTTGGTGGCGGTGCGCTCGGCGTCGTTGAAGTAGGCGGGGACGGTGATGACCGCCTGGGTCACCGTGTCGTTCAGATAGGCCTCGGCGTCGGCCTTCAGCTTCATCAGCGTGCGGGCCGAGATCTCCTGCGCGGTGTAGCCCTTGCCGTCGATGTCGATCTTCCAGTCGGTGCCCATGTGGCGCTTGACCGAGCGGATCGTGCGGTCCGGGTTGGTGATCGCCTGGCGCTTGGCCACCTCGCCGACGAGCACCTCGCCGGCCTTGGAGAAGGCCACCACCGAAGGCGTCGTGCGCGAGCCCTCGGCGTTGGGGATGACGATCGGGTCGCCCGCCTCGAGGACGCTGACGACGGAGTTGGTGGTGCCGAGGTCGATGCCGACAGCCTTGGGCATGGGGGTTTCTCCTGTGGTCGAGAGTTCTGAGCTGCCGACCACCATAAAAGTTGAGTGCGGTGTTATCAACCCCGCCCGCCGCATTTTCGAGGGTGCCCCCGCCCCTCATAGGTCCCGCACGGGCGGTGATCCCGAACCGGCGCGGGAAACCCGCCGCCCACGGCGGGAATCGCGCGCCAGTTCGAGGGGGGTCCGGGGAGGGTCCGGGGGCGGTCGCTCTCCTACGCTCTGGCGCCATGCCCGCGACGCTCGTCCTCCTCCGCCACGGCCAGAGCACCTGGAACGCCGAGAACCTGTTCACCGGCTGGTGGGACGCCCCGCTGTCCGCCACCGGTGAGATCGAGGCCCGCGAGGCGGGGCGACTCATGGCCGAGGCGGGCCTCGCCCCCGACGTCGTGCACACGTCGCTCCAGACCCGCGCGATCCGCACCGCGGAGCTCGCCCTCGGCGCGATGGGCCTGTCCTGGCTGCCCGTCCAGCGCCACTGGCGCCTCAACGAGCGCCACTACGGCGACCTGACCGGGCGCGACAAGGCCGACACCGCGGCCCGCTACGGCGAGGACCAGGTCCACGTCTGGCGGCGCAGCTACGACACCCCGCCGCCGCCGATCGCCGCCGACAACGCCCACAACCCCAACGACGACCGCCGCTACGCCGACCTGCCGCCCGACGTGCTCCCCCGCTCCGAGTGCCTCGCCGACGTCGTCGACCGCATGCTCCCGTACTGGTTCGACCGCATCGTCCCCGACCTGGCGGCCGGGCGCACCGTGCTCGTCGCCGCCCACGGCAACAGCCTCCGGGCGCTCGTCAAGCACCTCGACGAGATCTCCGACGACGACATCGCGGCGGTGAACCTCCCGACCGGCGTGCCGATCGTCTACGAGCTCGACGCGACGACGATGCGCCCACCGACCCCGGGCGACCCGCTGGCGCGCAGCCTCGGCGACCCCGAGGCGGTCGCCGCCGCGGCCCGGGCGGTGGCCGACCAGGCCAAGGGCTGAGCCGACCGACGCTCACCCGGGGCCGCGGCCGGGGCGACGCCGATCTCTTAGCCTCGGCCAGCGTGAAGTCGCTCGGCCTGATCCTGGGTTACCTCGCCGGGTCGTCGCGGCAGCGCAACCTCAAGCTGGTCGGGTGGCTGCTCGCGATCTTCGCCGCGCTCGTCACCTTCTACAGCGTGACGTTCCACCTGATCATGGCCCGCGAGGGCCGCGACCACAGTTGGGCGACCGGCTTCTACTGGACGCTGACGACGATGTCGACGCTCGGCTTCGGCGACATCACCTTCGAGAGCGACCTGGGCCGCATCTTCTCGATCGTCGTCCTCGTCAGCGGGGCGATGTTCATCCTCGTCCTGCTGCCGTTCGTGTTCATCCAGTTCGTGTTCATGCCCTGGGTCGCGTGGCGCGACGCGAACCGGGCGCCCCGCCAACTCCCGGCCGACACCCACGACCACATGATCCTGCTCGGCCGCGGCGTGATCATCGACGAGGTGGTCCGCCGGGCGAAGGACGCCGGCGTGGCCTACGTGCGGATCGAACCCGACCCCGCCCGGGCCCTCCAGCTGTACGACGAGGGCCACCGGGTGATGATCGGCGACCCCGACAGCCCCGACACCTACCGGGCCGCCCGCGTCGAGAACGCCGCGCTCGTCGCCGCCACCGAGACCGACACGACCAACACCAACATCGCGTTCACCGTCCGCGAGACGTGCGAGGACGTCCCCATCGTCGCCACCGCGTCGGCGGAACCCACGGTCGACATCCTGCAACTCGCCGGGGCCGACGAGGTGCTGCGGCTCGGCAAGCTCCTGGGCGAGGCGATCGCCCGGCGGGTGCTCGGCCGCGACGCGCGCGCCCAGCTCATCGGCGAGTTCGGCAACCTGCTGATCGCCGAGGCGAGCGCCGCCCACACCGACCTGGTCGGCCAGACGCTGCGCACCGCGGGGGTCCGCACCCGCTGCGGCGTCGACGTCGTCGGCACGTGGGAGCGGGGCCGGTTCCACCTCGCCGGTCCCGACACGCCCATCGACGAGGGCACGGTGCTGATCCTCGCCGGCACCGAGGAGCAGCTCGACGCGTACGACGAGTGCTTCGGCCTCCCCCACCAGGAGCCGTCGCCGATCATCGTCATCGGCGCCGGACGGGTCGGGCGGGCCGCCGGGAAGGTGCTCGCCGGCGCCGGCTTCCCGTACAAGCTGATCGAGGAGCGGCCGGAGCGGATCCGCGACCCGGAGACCTACGTGCTCGGCAACGCCGCCGACATCGACGTGCTCAACCAGGCGGGGCTACCGGACGCGACCGCCGTGCTGATCACCACCCACGACGACGACGTCAACGTGTACCTGACGATCTACTGCCGCCGGCTCCGACCCGACATGCAGATCATCAGCCGGGCCAACCTCGAACGCAACGTCGCCACCCTGACCCGGGCCGGCGCGGACGCGGTGCTGTCCTACGCGTCGCTCGGCGCCACCGCGATCTGGAACGCGCTCGGCGACAACGACACGCTCGTCGTGGCCGAGGGGCTCGAGGTGTTCCGGGTGCCGGTGCCCGACGCGCTCGTCGGCCGGACGCTCGCGACGAGCGGCCTCCGCGACGACACCGGGTGCGTCGTGGTCGCCGTCGCCGACGGCGAGGACCTCGACCACTCCTTCGATCCGCACGCGGCGCTCGAAGAGGGCGCCGCGCTGGTGTTGATCGCCGACGCCGAGGCCCAGCAGCGGTTCCTCACCCGGTACCCGACGTCGGACTGGGTCGGACCGGCCCCGGCGCGGAGGAGGCGGGCCCGTACCGGTCCGGCGAGGAGCGCCCGCTAACCTCAGCCGCCTGGTGTGCCGGGAAGTCTGGTCGGCTCGGTCTTCTCGCGCCCATGGCCCTCCTCGTCCTCCTCCCGCTCGCCGCCGCCGTCGGCATCCTGACCGGTGGCCGGCGCGCCCCCGTGCGGTGGCTCGCCCTTGCCGCGCCGGCCGTCCTGGCGCTCGTCGTCGTCGGCCTGCTGGCGCGGGCGGGCCCGGCCCGCGACGGTGCGGGGGTCGCAGAGGCCACGACGTGGGTGCCGAGCCTCGATCTCTCCCTGTCGTTCCGACTCGACGGCTTCGCCCTCCTCATGGGCCTCGTCGTCGCCGGCGTCGGCACGCTGGTGCTCGCCTACTCCGTCGCCTACTTCGCACACGACGAGGACCCCGAGCGGGTCCGTCGCTTCACCGCCTGGTTCCTCGCCTTCGCCGGGTCGATGCTCGGCCTGGTCCTGGCCGACGACGGGTGGACCCTCTTCCTCTTCTGGGAGGCGACGTCGATCACGTCGTTCGTGCTGATCGGCCTCGACGACCGGTCGCCCGCCGCCCGGGCGTCGGCCCAGCGGGCCCTGCTGGTGACCGCGGCCGGGGGCCTCTGCCTGCTCGGCGGGTTGGTGCTCGTCACGCAGGCGGCGGGCGCGTCGACCTTCGCCGCCCTCGCCGCCGACCCGCCCACCGGCGCCGCGGTCTCGGCCGGCCTGGTGCTGGTGCTGGTTGGAGCGGCGACCAAGTCGGCCCAGGTGCCGTTCCACTTCTGGCTGCCCGGCGCCATGGCCGCCCCGACACCGGTGAGCGCCTTCCTGCACTCGGCGACCATGGTGAAGGCCGGCGTGATCCTCGTCGCCCGGTTGGCGCCGGTGTTCGCGGAGGTGACGTGGTGGCGTCCCGCGGTCGTCGTGGTCGGGACGGCGACGATGCTGGTCGGTGGCGTCGGCGCGCTGCGCCAGCACGACGCCAAGCTCCTGCTCGCCCACGGCACGGTGTCGCAGTTGGGTCTCCTCGTCGTGCTGTTCGGGCTCGGCCACCCCGGGGTCACCGCCGCCGCCGTCGCGGTGCTGGTCGCCCACGCTCTGTTCAAGGCCACGCTGTTCCTCGTCGTCGGCGCGGTCGACCATGCCGCGGGGACGCGCGACATCCGGCGCCTCACCGGGGGAGCCAGATCGCTCCCCGTGGTGGCCGCGATCGGCGCGGTCGCCGCCGCGTCGATGGCCGGGCTGCCGCCGCTGTTGGGCTTCGTCGCCAAGGAGGCAGCGGTCGACGCGCTGCTCGCCGTCGACGACCGTTGGGCCACGGCCGCCCTCGTGGGCGTCGCCACGGGGTCGGTGCTGACCGTCGCCTACACCGCCCGACTCTGGCTCGGGGTCTTCACCGACGTCGGGCTCGACCCCGACGCGGGCCCACCCGCGCCGGCCGACCACCGGCCCGCCGCGATGCTCGCCGGCCCGCCCGGGCTGCTCGCCGGACTAACCGTGGCCGGCGGCCTCGCCGCCGCGCCGCTCGCGGCCCTGCTCGACCCCGCCACGGTCGCCCTCGACGCCCGGGCCCACGCCCACCTGACGTTGTGGGCCGGCGTCCACGCCCCGCTCGTGAGCTCGGCGGCGATCGTCCTCGCGGGCGCCGGCCTCCACGTCGCCCTCGGGCGCCGTGCCCGAGCCCTGCCCGCACCCCGGGTGTCGGGTGAGGTCCTCTTCCAGCGCGGCTTCGACGGGCTGCTGACCGGTGCCCGCCGCCTTACCGGCGTCGTGCAGTCCGGGTCGCTCCCGGCCTACCTCTCGGTCATCGTCGGCGTCGTGGCCGCCGCGCTGGTGGCGGGGCTCGCCGGCGGCATCGTCGTCGGCCCGGTGGGCACGATCGCCGCGGCGTCACGGGCAGAGGCGGCGGTGGCCCTCACCGTCGCCGCCATGGCGATCGCGGTTCTGACCGCCCGCCGCCGGTTCGTGTCGGTGCTGCTGCTCGGGACCGTCGGCTACGGGCTGGCCGTCCTGTTCCTGCTGTGGGGCGCCCCCGACCTCGCCCTCACCCAGCTCCTGATCGAGACGGTGATGCTCGTCGTCTTCCTGCTGGTGCTGCGACGCCTGCCCGAAGGCTACGTGCCATCGCCGGAGTGGGCCCCGCGCGCGCTCCGGGTCGCGCTGGCGGTGGCGGTCGGGGTCAGCATGGCCGCCTTCGCGCTGATGGCGGGCACCGCCCGCACCGAGCGCCCGGTGGCCGACGAGCACCTCGCCCGCGCCTACCCGGAGGCGGGGGGCCACAACGTCGTCAACGTGATCCTCGTCGACTTCCGCGGCATCGACACGTTGGGCGAGATCACTGTCCTCGCGGTCGCGGCCGTCGGCGTCGCCAACCTGGTGCGCGCCGCCCGCCGGGGTCGCGCCGGCACCGGCGCGTGGCGGGCGGCGACGGCCCGCTCGTCGTCATCGGTCGTCTTCGCCCAGACCAGCCGCCTCCTGTTCCCCCTGGTGCTCGCCGTGTCGCTCTACGTCGCGTTCAAGGGCCACAACGCCCCCGGCGGCGGCTTCGCGGGGGGTCTGATCGCCGGTGCCGCCTTCCTGATGCGGTCGCTGGCCGGCGACCAGCCGCCGCTCGCCCGCACCCGCGCCGTCCGCCCCACGACCATCGTGGGGGCCGGCCTCGCCCTCGCGGTGCTCACCGGGATCGCCCCCCTGGTCGCCGGCCGCAGCTTCCTCGAGTCGAGCATCCACCGACTCGACCTGCCGCTCGTCGGCCCGGTCAAGCTCGTCACGTCGGCCGCGTTCGACGTCGGCGTCTACCTGGTCGTGCTCGGCGTGGTGCTCAGCGTGCTGGAGAACCTCGGCCCCGGTGCCGATCTCATCGCTCCCGATGTGGAGTCGCCCGGGGGGAGCAGGCGAACCGGCCGGCACCGCCCGGACCCGGGCGCGGTGGGGCCCCGATGAGCCTCGCCATCGTCGGCTTGATCGGTGTGTTGTTCGCGGCGGGGACCTACCTGCTGCTCCAGCGGACGATCACCCGGATCATCATCGGCCTGGGGTTGATCGGGAACGGGACGAACCTGCTGCTGATGGCGACCGGCGGCCGGCCGGGCGCCACCCCCGTTGCCGGAGGCGGCTCCGAGGTGACCGACCCGGTGCCCCAGGCCCTGGTGTTGACGGCGATCGTCATCGGCTTCGCCATCACGTCCTTCCTGCTCGCCCTCGCCTGGCGGAACTGGACCCTCGACGGCAACGACGAGGTCGAGGACGACATCTCGGACCGGCGCATCGCGCGTGCGGAGCGGGACACGGAGGCTGACGGCGCCGGGGCCAGCGACGAGCGGGGGGACGGCGCGTGAGCCGCCTCGTCCCCCTCGTCGTCGCCGGGCCGCTGCTCGGCGCCGCCATCACGCTGCTGCTCGGTCGGTGGCCGACCGCGCAGCGGGCCGTGACCGTGACCGTGCTGTCCGGTGGGCTCGGCCTCAGCGTCGCGGCGGCGGCGGCGGTCGACCGCGACGGGAGGCCGCTCCTCGCGCGCGCCGGCGGCTGGGACCCGAGCTTCGGCATCTCCTACCGCGTCGATCGCCTGTCCGCCCTCATGCTCGTCGTCGCCTTCGCCACGCTGCTCGCCGTGGTCGTGTACGCGGTCGGTCAACGGGCACGCGACGGAGCGACGCCCCATCACCACCCCGCGTACCTGGTGTTGGCCGCCGGCGTCGCCGCTGCCTTCGTCACCCACGACCTGTTCCACCTCTTCGTGGCGTTCGAGGTCGTCCTCCTATCGAGCTACGTCCTGCTCACCCTCGACGGGCGCGGCGCCCAGGTCCGGGCGGGCACGACGTACGTGGTGATCAACTGCGTCGAGTCCACGGTGCTCCTCGCCGCCGTCGGCATGGTCTACGCCGCGACGGGCACGCTCGACATGGGGACGCTGCCCGCCGCGCTCGCCGAGCTCGACCCGGGGCTGCGCACCGGCCTGCACCTGCTGCTGCTGGTGGCGTTCGGTCTAAAGGCGGCGGTCTTCCCGCTGTTCTTCTGGCTCCCCGACGCCTATCCGACCGCGGCGAGTCCGGTGACGGCGGTGTTCGCCGGGCTGCTCACCAAGGTCGGCGTCTACTGCCTCGTCCGCACCCAGACGCTCCTGTTCCCCGACGAGCACCGCACGATGCTGCTGTGGATCGCGGGGCTGACGATGATCGTCGGCGTCCTCGGGGCGATCGCCCAGAACGACATCAAGCGGATCCTGTCGTTCCACATCGTGAGCCAGATCGGCTACATGGTCATGGGCCTGGCGATCGGCGGCACTGCGGCGGTCGCCGCCACCGTCTTCTTCCTGTTGCACCAGATCCCCATCAAGACGTCGCTGTTCCTCGTCGAGGGGATCGTCGAGCGGGTCGAGGGCACCGGGGCGCTCGACCGCATCGGCGGCCTCGCCCGCCGGTCGGGCCTGCTCGCCGCGCTGTTCGCGCTGCCGGCGCTCAGCCTCGCGGGGGTGCCGCCGTTCTCGGGCTTCGTCGGCAAGCTGGGGCTCGTGACCGCCGGGATCGAGCAGCGGAGCTACACCGTCGTCGCCACCGCGCTCGTCGGCAGCCTGCTGACGCTCGTCTCGATGACGAAGATCTGGATCGGCGCGTTCTGGGGGGACCCCGGCCGGGACGGGCCCGCCGCGACGGCGCCGGTGCCGGTGGCCCGCCGCCACCCGCTCATGACCGCGTCGACCGGAGCGCTGGTGGCCGCGGGGCTCGTGCTCGCAGTGGCCGCCGGACCGCTGTACCGCTACTGCGAACGGACCGCGGCCGAGATGACCGCGCCGGCCGACTCGACCGGGACCGACGCCGAGGCGGCCGGACCATGACCTCGGCGGCCGTCGCCCGGCTGGGTTGGATCGTCACGATCTCCGTCACATGGCTGCTGCTCCAGGGGGACGTGACCGTCGCCAACGCCGTCGGCGGCCTGATCGCCGGGACGGTGATCGTGCTGGCCGTACCGATGGCCCCCCGATCCGATCGTCACCGCGTGCACCCGTGGGCGCTCGTCCGGTTCGTGGCGTTCGTCGGCTGGAGCCTCGTCGCGTCCTCGGTGCGGGTGGCCGCGACGGCTCTGCGGCCCACCGACGTCCGGCTGCGCTCGGGGATCGTCGCCGTCGACCTCCCGGGGGCGACGCCGCTCGTGACGACGATGGTCGCCAACGCCATCACCGTCACCCCCGGCACCATGACGATCGAGGCCGGACCCGTGCCCGGTGGCGCCCGCCTCCACGTCCACGTGCTCGGCCTCGGCGATGTCGAGCGGTTCCGGGCCGAGGTCGACGACCTCCGCGCCCGGGCGACCGCCGCGGTGACGCCGATCGCCCCGGTCGGCGCGCCCGACGGTGGGGGCACCCCGTGATCGTCGTAGGCACGATCGCCTTGGCGATGACCTTCGCGGCGGCCGTGGGCTGCCTCGTGCTCCTCGTCCGGAGGGGACCCCTGGCCGATCGGGCGATCGCCCTCGACACGCTCACCACGACGATCGTCGCCGCGTCGGCCGCCTCGATCGTCATCACGCGCGACGGCGAGTGGGCCGACGTCGCGCTGGTGCTCGGGTTGCTCGGGTTCCTGGGCACGGTGACCGTCACCCGGTTCATGGAACGCGATCGGGGCCGGCGGTGATCGTCCGCGACGTCCTCGCCGGTGGCCTGCTCCTGGCCGGGGCCGCCCTCGCCGTCACCGCCGTGGTCGGCTACCTGCGCCTCCCCGACGCCTACGCCCGGATGCACGCCGCGACCAAGCCCGCGACCCTCGGCGTCGCGCTGTGCCTGCTCGCGGCCGCTCTGCGCGTCGAGGACCGGTCCAGTGCCTCGAAGTTGGTCGTCGCCGCCGTCTTCCAGTTGATCGCCACACCGGTCGCGGGCCACCTCCTCGGCCGGGCCGCCCACGCCACGGGCACGCCCCAGAGCCGGTACACCGTCCTCGACGAGCTCGCCGACCGGGACGACCGGGACGACCCCTGACGCGCCCGTGCCCCGGCCGGAGCCGGGGCACGGGGCCTGATGAGCGGAGTCGGTACGGCTAGACGGCGTCGACCACCCTCTCTCCGGTGCGGATGCGCACCAGGTCGTCCACCCCGGTGACCCAGATCTTCCCGTCGCCGATCTTGCCGGTCCCCGCCGCGGCGGCCACGGCGTCGACGACCCGATCGGTGACGTCGTCACCGACGACGATCTCGACCTTGAGCTTCGGGACGAACTCGACCTGGTACTCCGTGCCCCGGTAGGTCTCGGTGTGGCCGCCCTGGCGACCCGCCCCCTTGACCTCGGTGAGGGTGAGGCCGACGACGTCGGCCTCCTTGAGGGCGACCTTGACGTCCTCGAGCTTGAACGGCTTGATGACCGCGGTGATCAGCTTCATGCTCCGACCTCGACCCTTTCCTTGCCGAGCAGCCGCTCGAGCTCCTTGGTGGACATCGACTCGGTGAGGTCCTCGAAGCTCATGCCGGCGAGCGGATCACCGGCGTAGCCGGGCGAGCCGTGCTCGAGGACGTCGAGTCCGGTCATCTCCTCCTCCGGGGTGACCCGCAGACCGATCGTGTACTTGAGCACCGTGAAGAGCACACCGGCCGCGATCGTGACGAACACGAACACCGACACGACGAGGATCACCTGGGTGACCAGCTGGCTCATCCCACCGCCGTAGAAGAGGCCCCGGTCGGCGTCGATGAAGCCATCCGCCTTGCTGGCGAAGAGGCCGATGGCGATCGTGCCCCACGCGCCGCAGACGCCGTGGACCGAGATCGCTCCGACCGGGTCGTCGACCTTGAGGACCTTCTCGAACACCTCGACCGCGAGCACGACGAGCACACCGCCGATCGCGCCGGTGAGCAGGGCCATCGGCTCGGTCATCGTGCCGGCACCGGCGGTGATCGACACCAGACCGGCGAGCAGCCCGTTGCACGTCATCCCGACGTCGGGCTTCCCGCTCCGGAGCCAGATCGTCAGCATCGCGGTGAGGGCGCCCGCGCAGCCCGACAGCAGGGTCACGACCGCGACGTCCATCACGGCCAGGTCGGCGGCGAGCTCCGAGCCCGGGTTGAACCCGAACCAGCCGACGAACAGGATCAGCGTGCCCAGCAGCGTGAGGGCGATCGAGTGACCGGGGATGGCGCGGGCCTTGCCGTCCTTGCCGTACTTGCCGAGGCGGGGTCCGAGGATGATGGCGCCCATCAGCGCCGCCCAGGCTCCCGTGCTGTGGACGATGGTCGAGCCGGCGAAGTCGCTGTAGGGCGTGTCGAGCTGGGAGATCCAGCCGCCACCCCACGTCCAGCGCACCACGACCGGGTAGATCAGTGCCGTGATGATCAGGCTGTAGAAGAAGTAGCTGACGAACTTCGTCCGCTCGGCCATGGCCCCCGACACGATCGTGGCCGCGGTCGCGGCGAACACGACCTGGAAGAAGAAGTCGGTGGCGGGCGACAGGCCCCCGGCGTATCCCGACGTGCTGAGGTCGAGGCCGAAGCCGCCGAACCCGAGGAACTTCTCGGTGCCGGTACCGCCATAGGCGATCGAGTAGCCGACGAAGAAGAACGCGATCACGCCGACCATGCAGTCCATGAGGTTCTTCATCATGATGTTGGCGACGTTCTTGGCCCGGGTGAGCCCAGCCTCGACGAGTGCGAACCCGGCCTGCATGAACAGCACCAGGATTCCGGCGACGAGCACCCAGATGTTGTCCAGGTAGTCCTGGGTGGTGGGTTCGTAGACCTCCTGGGCTCCCGCAGGTGATGCCAGGAGGAGGGCGGTCGCACCGGCCACCACCCCCCCGGTGATGAGCTTTCGCTTCACTTGTCCTCCGATTGGTGGGTTGGTTGTCGACGCGGTGACGCCGTCGGCACCGCGATGGGGGCGACCGTAGGGACGGGATGTTTCGGGCGGAGACGCACCGTGTTTCGCTCGTCGAACGCCCTCCTGACGCCAACCTGTCCGACCGGACGCGATGGAGCCACGGGACGCGACGGAGCCCCCGGGCCGTCGGCCCGGGGGCTCCGTCGGGAGGGCGGCGTGAGCCGCCCGCTCGGGGGAGGTCGAGATCGGGTCTAGATCGCGTCGACCCCCTGTTCGCCGGTGCGGATCCGGGTGATGCCCTCGACGGGCGTCACCCAGACCTTGCCGTCGCCGATCTTGCCGGTGGCGGCCGAGGCGACGACGACGTCGACGACCGAGTCGGCGGCCCCGTCGTCGACGACGATCTCGAGCTTCACCTTGGGGACGAAGTCGATCTGGTACTCGGTGCCCCGGTAGGTCTCGGTGTGGCCGCCCTGGCGACCGAACCCCTTGACCTCGGTGACGGTGATGCCGACCACGCCGGCGTCCTTCAGGGCCGACTTCACGTCGTCCAGCTTGAACGGCTTGATGATCGCGGTGATGAGCTTCATGGGTCTGTCCTCTGCGTGGATCGGGCCGTCAGGCGGCGGACTCGTGGTAGGCGTTCTCGCTGTGCTCGGCGAGGTCGAGGCCGGTGGTCTCGGTCTCCTCGTCGACCCTCACGCCGATGGTGACCTTCAGCAGGTACATGATGCCGAAGGTGACGACGAAGGAGTAGATGATCGCCACCACGTTGGCGAGGATCTGCTCGAACAGCAGCTCGGCGTTGCCTCCGTAGAAGAGGCCCTCGCCGAAGTCGCCACCGAAGAAGTCCGGGCTGGCGAAGAAGCCGATCAGCACCGAGCCGACCAGCCCGCCGACGAAGTGGACGCCGACGACGTCGAGCGCGTCGTCGTAGCCGAGCTTCGACTTGAGGCCGACGGCGAAGCAGCAGATCACGCCGGCGATGAGGCCGATGGCGATCGGGCCCATGCCCGACACGAAGCCGGCGGCCGGGGTGATGGCGACGAGGCCGGCGACGATGCCCGATGCGGCACCGAGGTTGGTGAAGTGACCGTCACGGATCTTCTCGACGATGCACCACGACAGGCCGGCCGCCGCCGCGGCGAGGAAGGTGTTCATGAACGCCTGGGCCGCCTGGCCGTTGGCGCCGAGCGCCGAGCCGGCGTTGAAGCCGAACCAGCCGAACCAGAGGATGCCGGTACCGATCATGACCAGCGGCATCGAGTGGGGCGGGTGGCCCTCCTGCGGCCAGCCCTTGCGCTTGCCGAGCACCATCACGGCGGCGAGCGCCGCGATGCCGGCGTTGACGTGGATGGCCGTGCCACCGGCGAAGTCGATCGACCCCCGGTCGCCCAGCCAGCCGGCGTAGACCCACCGGAACACCGGGACGAACACGAGCAGCATCCAGACCGGGGCGAAGATCGCCCAGGCCGAGAACTTCATGCGGTCGGCGACGGCACCGGAGATCAGCGCCGGCGTGATCGTGGCGAACATTCCGAGGAAGGCGATCGTGGCGATCGCGCCACCGTTGTCGTCGGCGATGCCGATGTCGTTCAGGAACACGGCATCGAGGTTGCCGATCCAGTTGTTGATGCCCCCGTCGCCGCTCTGGGCGAGCGTGAAGCCGATGATCACCCACAGCAGGGGCATCACCAGCAGGCACCAGAAGTTCATCATCAACATGTTGAGGACGTTGCGGGACCGGTCCATTCCTCCGTAGAAGAACGCCAGTCCCGGCGTCATGAACATGACGAGGGCCGCGGACGCGAGCACCCAAGCCAGGTCACCGTTTTCCATGGGCGGTTTCAGCTTTCTCGTTGGCGATCGGGGATCGCGGACCCCCTCGGACGGCAGGAACGTACGGACGGACTGTTTCGCGAACATTTCGTCGCCTTGACCACATCATGACGAGCACGAGGTGCCCGAGATCGCTCCGCCAACCCGCCTCCGCGGCACCGGCACCCACCGCGGACCCGAGGTTCCCAGCACGCCGGACGTGGTGTCCGTATGCTCACGCGCCATGGCTCGCCGCGACTCCTACCAGGCCCACCTCGCCTCCGTGCCGCTGTTCGCCGGGTGCTCGGCCCGCGAGCTGGCGAAGATCGCCAAGGCCGGCGACGAGGTGCGGATCGCGGCCGGCCAGGTCCTCACCCAGCAGGGCGACGCCGGTCGCGAGGCGTTCGTGATCGTCGAGGGCACCGCCACCGTCAAGCGAGGCGGGCGCAAGGTCGCCACCCTGGGGCCCGGCGACAGCGTCGGCGAGCTCGCGCTCCTCGACCACGGCCCGCGCACGGCCACCGTCGTCGCCGACGAGGACATGGTCGTGTTCGTGCTCGGCGCCCGCGAGTTCGCCGCCGTGCTCACCGAGGTCCCGACCCTGGCCCGCAAGGTGATGGCCGTGCTCGCCGAGCGCATCCGCGTCCTCGACCGCCAGGTGTTCGCCTAGCCGGTCGGTCCCCGGCGCGGCGACGCTAGGCCGGACGGTTCACGACCGCGAAACAACCGCGAAACGAACGCTGCATACGTTCCCCCCATGGACGGAGTCGAGCCGGACGGCGACCGGCCCGAGATCACCCTCGTGCGCTGGCCGGAACAGGAGGCGACCCGCACCGCGCTGAGAGCGGAGGGCCGCCCGCGGGTCCTGCTGCTCGGTCCGACGACCCCCGCTCCCGACCCGGGGGACGACCGGGAGGACTGGGTGCGCATCCCGGTGGCCGACGCGGACCTCCAGGCCCGCATCCGCTGGCTGGCCCACCGGCTCGGCGGCGCCGACGAGCACCGGACCGCCGAGCGGCCGGTGCTCGACGACGACGGCCTGTTCCGGGTCGGCGGCGAGTGGGTGGCGCTCCCCCCGGTCGAGCACCGCCTCGCCCGGGCCCTGCTCGACCGGCTCGGCACCGTCGTCAGCCGCGACGCCCTCGCCGAGGCGGGCTGGCCCGAGGGCGCGCCGGGGCGCAACGCGCTCGACGTGCACGTCCTGCGCCTGCGGCGGCGCCTGGCCCCGCTGCGCATGACGATCCACACGGTGCGCAGCCGCGGCTACCTGCTGGCCAGCGGCACGTCACGACCCGCCGACGGTCGGGCCTGAGCCCTGCCGGTCACTCCGGGGCGGAGTAGGAGAGCGACACCTGCGTGTCGCCCGCGTCCTCGACCACGTTGAGGGTCAGGGTCCGGTCCCCGTCCTCGAACGAGACCGTCGCACTCTCGAAGTCGCCGGTGCTCGAGCTGAGATCGCCGGTCTCGTCCCAGTCGGACAACGCGTCGCGGTAGGCCGCGACCACGTCGTCGACCGACGACGACGCCGGCCCGCTCAGGTAGATCGACAACCCGTCGGTGCGCGAGCTCGACGAGGTCTCGACCTCGAAGACGTCGAGCGGGATGTCGGCGGGCCACTCCTCGGGCACGTCACCGGTGCCGATCGAGAGGCTGCCGTCCTCGGTCTCGATGTCGATCCCGCCGTCGTCGGCGTCGAAGTCGACCGAACCGCCCGTCTGGTCCTCCACCACCTTCTCCGCCGTCTTCTCGGCCGCCTTCTCCGCGACCTTGCCGCACCCGGCCGTCACCACCAGCGCCGCACCGAGGGCCAACGCTCCGATCGCCCGCACCTTCATCGCTCGTTCCTCCTGCGGCCCGGGGGCCATCGTCGTCTCCCCGCACCATCATCGGCGCGGACGGCACCTCAGTCGAGGCATTGCCGTCGCGGAGTGGGTGCGCCCCCCGGACCGTGAGTAACTTCGGAGGCACCATGACCACGACTGATGAGGCTGCTTCGCCCACGACGAAGCGGATCCGCCCCCACCAGATCGTCATCGCCATCGGCCTGAGCTTCACCGTGGTGACGCTCGCCCTCGGCACCATCCCGCTGTTCACGCAGTGGCACGACGACTCCCCGATGCGCCGCGAGGTGTGGCACAACGTGCCGAGCGGCGTGAAGTTGACGTTCTACCTGGTCGTCTCGATCGCGTTCGCGGTCGGTGCGTACAACTTCTCCCTCCGCACCCGGAACTGGGAGCGCGGCGGCCCCGACGACCGCTCGACCACCCCGAAGAACGCGAAGCGCCGCATGGCCGACTTCCGCGCCGGCGTCTACATGCGCACGCTGCTCCGCGACCCGGCCGCGGGCCTGATGCACTCGCTGATCTACTTCGGCTTCCTGATCCTGCTGGCCGTCACGATCGTCCTCGAGGTCGACCACCAGCTGCCCGAGCCGATGAAGTTCCTGCACGGCGACGTGTACAAGGCCTACACCGCCGTCGGCGACGCGGCCGGTCTCGCCCTGCTCTTCGGAACGCTGTGGGCGATCGTCCGCCGCTACGTCCAGCGTCCGTACCGCATCCGCATCAAGTCCAAGCCCGAGCACGCCCTCGGCCTCGGCACGCTGCTCGCCCTGGCGGTCACCGGGTTCGGCGCCGAGGCCTGGCGCATCGCCCTCACCACCCAGGAGGCGGGCGGCGTCCGGCCCCCGTACGAGACGTGGTCGTTCGTCGGGTCGCCGCTCGCCACCCTCATCGAGGACTGGGACCACCTCGCCGGCGGCCACCAGGTCTGGTGGCTGCTGCACGTCGGCTCGTTCCTGCTGTTCCTCGCCATCCTCCCGGTCACGATGCTGCGCCACATGTTCACCTCGCCGCTGAACATGTACCTGCGCGACAAGGAGCGCCCGAAGGGCGCCATGAAGGCGATGCCGAACCTGATGGAGACCGAACTGGAGAGCTTCGGCGCCTCCACCGTCGAGGACTTCACCTGGAAGCAGCTGCTCGACACCGACGCCTGCACGATGTGCGGCCGCTGCACGAGCGTCTGCCCGGCCCACGCCACCGGCAAGCCGCTCGACCCCCGCGAGATCGTGCTCAAGACCGGCGAGGTCATGGCGGCCACGGGCGACCCCAAGGTGTCGCCGCCGCTCAGCCTCGACGGCGAGATCACCATCGGCGCCGACTCCCTGTTCGAGCGCATCACGCCCGAGGAGGTCTGGGCGTGCACGTCGTGCAAGGCGTGCGACGAGATCTGCCCGGTCAACATCGAGATCCTCGACAAGATCCTCGACATGCGGCGCTACCTGTCGCTGATGGAGTCGAACTTCCCGACCGAGCTCGGCACCGCCTACCGCGGCATGGAGAACTCCGGGAACCCGTGGGGCATGAGCCAGACCGAGCGGGCCAAGTGGGCCGAGAAGCTGGGCGACGTGGTCGTGGTCGACGGCGACGGCCCGTTCGAGCACGAGTACCTCTACTGGGTCGGCTGTGCCGGGTCCTTCGACGACAAGAACCAGAAGGTCACCCAGGCGATGGCCAAGCTCCTGAAGCGGGCCGGCATCGACTTCGCCATCCTCGGCCCGGCCGAGAACTGCACCGGCGACCCCGCCCGCCGCTCGGGCAACGAGTACATCTTCCAGATGCTCGCCATGCAGAACATCGAGACCCTCGACGGCCTGGGCGTGAAGAAGATCATCACCCAGTGCCCGCACTGCTTCAACACGCTGATGAACGAGTACCCGCAGCTCGGCGGCCACTACGAGGTGATGCACCACTCGAAGCTGCTCGAAGACCTCGTCGAGACCGGCCGCCTCGACCTGTCCCGGGCCCAGCTCGAGGACCGCATCGTGTACCACGACTCCTGCTACCTCGGCCGCCACAACGACATCTACCTCGCCCCCCGCAAGGTGATCGGCCGCCTCGGCGGCGTCGAGATCGTCGAGGCCCCGCGCAACGGCACCAAGGGCATGTGCTGCGGCGCCGGCGGGGCCCGCATGTTCATGGAGGAGACGATCGGCACCAAGGTCAACGACGCCCGCTCCGAGGAGCTGGTCGAGACCGGCGCCAGCCGCATCGCCACCGCCTGCCCCTTCTGCTACATCATGATCGACGACGGCGTGAAGGGTCTCGGCAAGGACGACGACGAGGTCAAGGTGGCCGACATCGCCATGCACCTCGTCGAGGCGCTCGACCGGGGCGAGGCCGCCGACCGCGCCGCCCTCCACGCCCCCGCCGACACCGGCGCCTGATCCCGGGTCCCAGCCGTCCCGTGGCTTCGGGGCGGCCCAGCCGTTCCGTGTGCGGAAACCCGTCGTCGACGGGGGGCAAGCGTCCACGGTTGGCCCGCCGCGGACCGTCGCGGGCCCTCACCGCGGTGACCGGATCACCCTGCGTGGGTAGCTTGGGCCGATCGACCTAGACAACGGACGACCACGCAACGTAAGGTCAGTGCCGACGCCACTACACCGAGTGACGGGCAGGCGGCCCGGCTGCGGTGACGGACACGACGGAGGACCGTTGGCCCCCCAGGTCACGCCCATTCACGACGACACCCCGCCCCGCCTGGTCGACGACGTCGGCCCGATCGGCGGTCAGGCCCTCCTCGAGGGGGTGATGATGCGCCGGGCCGGGGCGTGGGGCGCGGCGGTGCGCCAGGCCGACGGCTCGATCACCACCACCGCGGCCGCCCTGCCCTCCGATGGCACCGGCGTGCGCACCGTCCCGCTGCTGCGCGGCCCGGTCGCCCTCTGGGACTCCGTCAGCCTCGGCACGCGCGCCACGCTGTGGGCGGCCCAGGCCCGGGGCACCTCGGACGGCAAGGGCTACTCCAAGGTCGGCCTGGCGCTCACGACCGTCCTGGCCGCCGTGCTCGCGGTCGTGGTGCTCGGCGTGGCCCCCGCCCTCGTCCCGCAGGCGCTCGGCATCGAGGGCCGCTGGGCCTTCAACGCCGTCGAGAGCCTGGTCCGCCTGGGCGTGCTCGTCGGCTACATGGGGCTCCTGTCGCTCAGCCCGCAGGTGAAGCGCACGTTCGCGTACCACGGCGCCGAGCACATGACGATTCACGCCTTCGAGCACGGCAGCGACCTCACCCCGCCGGCGATCCGACGCTTCGACCGGCGCCACCCGCGGTGCGGCACCGCGTTCCTCCTGGTCGTGATCCTCGTGGCACTCGTCGTCCACGTGCTCATCGGCGAGGTGAGCGGGGCGGTGCTCGTCGCCACCCGGGTGCTCGGCCTGCCGGTCGTCGCCGCCCTCGCCTACGAGGTGATCCGCTTCGCCGGCACCCGCCGCCACTCGACGATCGGTCGGGTGCTCATGGCCCCCGGTTCGTGGCTCCAGGGCATCACGACCCGACCGCCCGACGACGACCAGATCGAGGTGGCCATCGCCGCGCTCCGCGCGACGCTCGCCGCCGAGGAACCCGCCTCCGCGCCGGCCCCGTCGACGGCGGCGGTCGCCCGGTGAGCGTCCCCACCCCCGCTCCTCCGACCCCGACCGCCCGGCGCACGCCGCTGATCGCCACGAAGACCGGGCGCGAGCTCGTCCTCGCCGCGTCGGTGGCGACGATGGTGGTCGAGATGGCGTGGTTGATCCTCGACCTCGACATCCCGTTCGGCAACCTCGTCCTGTCGGCCTCGGCGCTACCGATGATCGGCGTCATCCTCCTGCTCGGCAGCCGCGGCGTCGGCATGCCGGAGGAGACCGACCGGGTCGTGCCGTTCTGGATCGCCATGGTCGCGGGGCTGATCCTCGGCCTCGCCCTGTTCGCCCGCACCGGCGACGCCCTCGACGTCGTCGGCCTGCTCATCGCCGCGGTCAACGAGGAGGTCGTGTACCGCTTCGCGGTGCCGCTCGTGATCACCGCCGCCCTCATGGTCGTCAGGGTCCCGGTGCGGCCGGCCCGGTTCGTCGGCTACCTCGTCGCGGGCGGATGGTGGATCCTCCTCCCCGGCCACCAGGCCCAGACCCAGACCGTCGCCGACCTCGGCACCTACGTCGCCTTCGCCATCATCAGCGCCCTGGTCGTGTCGCGGTCGCGGGCCCTCGTCCCGATGAGCGTCGCCCACTGCGTGCTGAACGTGATCACCTTCGCCCACCTGCGCGGCGACATCACGACCGGCAGCCGCATGGCCCTCTCCGCGTGCCTGCTGTTCCTGCTCGTCGGGACCTACGCCTGGCCCGAGAAGGCCGACGACGGACCCGCGGTCGACGACGGCGACGACCTCATCTCCGACACGGTGATCGACCTGCGCGACGGCCACCGCCCGTCGGTCGTCCGCGACGGCGAGATCACCTGGATCGCCGACCCGTCGGCCCCCGAGCCGAGCGCCGCCGCGCCGTCGGCGGGCACCGGATCGGCCCCGTCGTCGGGCGGGCCACCTCCCGACGGCGACCGCTCCTCCCGCTGAACCGCCCGTCCCGCTGAAGCGCCCGATCGTCTCCCGAGGCGACGCCCCGGGCGGGTCAGGACTGGAAGTTCTGCCAGTAGCGGCTGGGCGTGGGGCCGCGCTGGCCCTGGTACTTCGAGCCCGCCGCGGACGATCCGTAGGGCACGTCGGCCTCGGTCGTCATGTGGAGGAAGGAGATCTGTCCGATCTTCATGCCCGGGTAGAGCGTGATCGGCAGCGTCGCGATGTTCGACAGCTCGAGGGTGACGTGGCCGTTCCAGCCGGCGTCGATGAACCCGGCGGTCGAGTGGATCAGGAGACCGAGGCGCCCGAGGCTCGACTTCCCCTCGAGGCGGCCCACGATGTCGTTGGACAGGCGGATCCGCTCCGCGGTCGAGCCGAGCACGAACTCACCCGGGTGCAGCATGAACCGGGCGTCGGGATCGTCGGGGATCTCGACCAGCTCGGTGAGGTCCTCGAGGTTCTCCTTCACGTCGATGATCCCTGCGGTGTGGTTGCGGAACACCCGGAAGTAGCGGTCCATCGTCAGGTCGACCGACGAGGGCTGGATGTAGTCCTCGCGGAGCGGGTCGATCTCGATGCGGCCGGCCGCCAGGGCCTCGCGGATGGAGCGGTCGGACAGGATCACGGGCGGCGACGTTACCCGCGGTCCGACCCGGTGCCCTCGACGTCGTCGAGCAGGTCGGGCGGCACCAGCTCCGGGTCGGCGTCCTCGGGATGGAGCCGGACCCGGATGATGCGCCGCCACACGAACCAGGCGACCGCCAGGAGGATGACGAGCACGACGAGGTACTGCACCTTCTCGATGAAGTCCGCCACCGTCTCGATGTGGTCCGAGGCGAAGTAGCCGACCGAGATCAGGGCCGTGTTCCAGACCGCCGAGCCGATCACCGTGTAGAGGGTGAAGCGGGCCGGGTTCATGCGGCGCAGGCCCGCGGGCACCGACACGAGCGAGCGCACCAACGGCACGCACCGGCACAGGAGCACCGCCAGCTCCTCGTGGCGGTCGAACCAGGCGTCCGCCTTGTCGAAGTCGGCCTCCTTCACCCCGAACCAACGGCCCCAGCGGCGGACGAAGGCCCGCAGCCGGTCCTCGCCGACCGCGGCGCCGATCAGGTACAGCGCCCAGGCGCCCACCAGCGAGCCGACCGTCGCGGCCACGACCATGAGCGCCATCGCCGGCAGGCCGCGGTCGCCGTCGCTCGCCCACAGCCCGGCCGAGGGGAGCACGACCTCCGAGGGGATCGGCGGGAAGAGGTTCTCGGCGGCGACGAGGAACGCCACGCCCACGTAGCCCAGGGCGTCGATGACGTCCTTGACCCAGTTGGTCAGGTCGCCGGTGATGAAGTCGCTGAGGCCGGCGAAGATCACCGGATCGGCCCTCCCCCGGGGCCCGGGTGCGAGCGTTCGTCGGCGGAAGGCATCCCGCGATCCTGTCCGGCCGTACGGTGGCCGACCAAGCCGCCGCTCCCACCCCTCCCCCTTCTACGCGCCCACCGGGACGCCCACGTCCCCCTCAGCGCGTAGAACCGCAGGGCCCCGATCGGGCCGGCCCGCCCCTCCGAGGGGAACGGGGCGGGCGGACGGGCCTACGGTCGGGCTGATGGGTGCACCGACGCGCTGGGAGACCGAGACGGACGAGGGCCACTCGCAGTGGTACATCGACCGGTTCCGGAAGATGGCCGACGAGGGGGCCGACCTCGAGGGGGAGGCCCGCCTGGTCGACGCCATGGTCCCCCGGGGGGCGCGGCTGCTCGACGCCGGGTGCGGGCCGGGCCGGATCGGCGGGGCGCTGCATGCCCGCGGCCACACCGTGGTGGGCGTCGACGTCGACCCTGCGCTGATCGCCGCCGCCGAGGAGGACCACCCCGGCCCCCGCTGGCTCGTCGGCGACCTGTCCGAGCTCGACCTGACCGCGGCCGGCGAGCCCGAGCCCTTCGACGCCGCGGTCATGGCCGGCAACGTGATCGTGTTCATCGCGCCGGGCACGGAGGCGGACGTGCTGCGCCGGGTCGCGGCCCACGTGGCGCCCGACGGCTTCGTGGTCGTCGGCTTCCACGTGAACCGCACCCTGCCCCTGGCCGACTTCGACGCCGCGGTCGACGCCGCCGGCCTCCGCATCGAGCACCGGTTCGCGACGTGGGATCTCCGGGCCTGGCACGACGACGCCGACTTCGCCGTCACCGTGCTGCGCCACGTCACCTGACCCCCCGGGAACGCCGGGCGGCGGCGCCGCTATGCTCGGCCGCTCACCCGCGGGTGTAGTTCAGAGGCAGAACATCAGCTTCCCAAGCTGAGAACGCGGGTTCGATTCCCGTCACCCGCTCTCCGAGAAGGTCCAGGTCAGCCGGTGTTTTCGGCGCCTGGCCCTTCGTCGCGAAACGGTCGGCATCGGCGGCGTGACCCTAACGTGACCCTACGGATCGGTCATCTCGCTCCGCCGCTGGCCGCAGCGTGATCCCGATCGCGGCGTTCGAGCGACAGTGGAGCGATGAGGTCATCGGGGATGCGACGATGAGCGCTGGTGGGGCAGCCGGCGACGAGCGGGACGATGTGACGCTCGTCGCGGCCATCGCTGGCGGCGACGCCGCTGCGCTCCGGGTCCTCTATGACCGGCACGCGCCGTGGTTGGTCGCCCGGCTCCGGGCCCGCTGCTGGGACGATGCGCTGGTGGCCGATGCGGTGCAGGACACGTTCCTGGCGGTGTGGCGAGGCGCGGGGCGGTGGCGGGCCGACGGCGACGTCGGGGCGTGGATCTGGGGGATCGGTGTGCGCCAGCTCGTCACGCACCTGCGCCGGGCGGGACGTCAGGCCCGACCGGCACCGTTCCCATCGCAGGGTGCCGTGGTGAGCACGGAGGAGCGGGTGCTGGAGTCGATCGATCTCGGTGAGGCGGGGGCGGTGCTGGCGTCGCTCTCACCAGAGTTGATGGAGGTGGTGCAGGCGATGGTCTTCGACGGCCTGACGGCGAAGGAGACCGGGCGGATGCTCGGTGTCCCCGAGGGAACGGTGAAGGGCCGGATGCGCAAGGCCAAGACCGTCCTGCGCACCGAGCTGGCTGGCACGTCGTTGCAGTTGGGAGATCTCCGATGAGCGCCTGGCACATCGACGACGCGGTGGCAGCCGCCTACGGCGAGCGCCGGCTCGACCCCGTCCAGCGGGCATCGGTCGAAGCGCATGCCGTCCGGTGCAAGGAGTGCCGGTCCGTCCTGGGAGCCGGCGCGACGGGACCGACCAACAGCCAGCGTTCGCCCGATCTCGACCTCGAACACCTGTGGGCCCGCGTCGAGGCCGCGGTCTCGACCCCTGAGGTCGGTCGCAGCGGGCGGGCGTTGCTCCGGCTCGGCGTGTCGATGTCGGACGTGGTGGTGACGCGCGTGGTCGCCGCACAGAGCCGGCAGTGGACGATGGCCACCACGCTGGTGCTCGCCGTCACTGCGGTGGCGGCGGTGCTCGGTCCTGTCGACTCGGCCCACGCTGCCTTCCTGGTCGTGGCGCCGCTGCTGCCTGCGCTCGGTGTGGCCGCCACCTACCGGCTCGTACCCCACGGGATCGACCTGCTCGAGCGGGCGGCGCCGTTCTCCCCGGCTCGGATGCTGCTGTGGCGGACCGCCTATGTAGTGGTGACCGCGGTACCGGTCGCCGTCGCGGTGGGAGCCGTGGTCCTTCACCATCCCGGGGCGGCGGTGAGCTGGCTGCTTCCGGCTCTGGCCTGCACGTTGTGCGTCGCCGCCGCCGCGACCTGGCACGACCCCGTCCGGCCTGCGGCGTTCGTCGCCTTGGCGTGGGTCGCGGTGGTCGTCGCCTGGCAGGTGCGCGACACGCCGTGGGCAATCACCACCGCTCCAACGCAACTCGTGGCGGTCGCCGTCTCGATCGGAGCAGCGCTGCTCCTCCACCACCGACTTGCGAGCGACCCGGTCCCGTCCGCCATCAGCGGCACCTGAAGGAGCACCCATGCCCAGCACCGTCCGCTTCTCGCACGTGACCCGCCGCTACGGCCCGGTCGCCGTCCTCGACGACGTCAGCTTCGACCTCACCCCGGGCATCACGGCGCTGCTGGGCCCGAACGGCGCAGGCAAGACGACGCTGCTCGGGTTGCTGAGCACCGCGTCCCGAGCCGACGAGGGCGAGATCACGGTGCTCGGACATCGCACCGACGGCCCGCTGGCCGAGCGCACCGAGATCCGTCGCCGGTTGGGCTTCCTGCCCCAGGAGGTCCGGTTCCCTGCTGGGATGACGGCCTTCGGGTTCCTCGACTACATCGCGGTGCTCAAGGAGTGGGACGACACCTCCGCTCGCCACGCCGAGGTTCGACGGGTGCTCGCGCTCGTCGGGCTGGACGACCGCCCCACGATCAAGGTGCGGAAGCTGTCGGGTGGCCAGCGCCGCCGATTGGCCTTCGCCCAATCGCTCATCGGTGACCCGGACCTGTTGATCCTCGACGAGCCCACCACCGGCCTCGACCCAGAACAGCGGGCGACGTTCCGGGCCACGTTGTCGGAACGGGCCCGCGCCGGCACCGTGCTGCTGGCCACCCACCAGACCGAGGACGTCGCTGCCGTGTGCGACCGGGTGATCGTCCTCGTCGGCGGGCGCGTGGCCCACGACGGCGACGTCGCCGGGTTCGTCGCGTCGGCCCGAGACCGGGTGTGGCTCCACGACCGGCCGGTTGCCGACGCGGTGGCGACCTGGCGCGACCCGGCTGGTGGCGTGCGCTCCGTCGGCGGAACGCCCCCGACCGGCGCACAGGCGGCGCCACCGACCGTCGAGGACGCCTACCTGCTCCTCGTCGGTCCTGCGGCGGTGGAGGGGGCGGCATGACCGCCGCCGAGTCCCTCCCGATCGCCACGGTGGCCGAACCGGCTCGGCCGGCGTGGGTCGAACTGGCCCGCATCGAGGTCCGCCGCTACCTCGGCCGCCCCGCCTTCCTCATCGGGTTGGCGCTCACCTACGCCGCGCTCCTCCCCTACCTCGACGGCGACGAACCGACCGACGAGCTGTCGATGATCGCCCCCGCCGCCCTGCTCGGGATGGTCGGCATCAGCGTGAGCGCGCATCGGGTGTGGGCGTCGGACCGCTGCGCCGAGGCCGCCGGCCCGACCCCGGTCGTCCAGGCATCCCGCACCATCGGGCACCTGGCCGCCTGCCTCGTGCCGTTCCTGGCCGGCCTCGGGTTCGTGCTCGTGACGCTGTTGCGGGCACGGTCGGTGCCGACCGTCCGCGGCGGGTACGCAGAGGTGATGTCGGACGCGTGGGTGGCTGCGGTGTGGCTCGCCCTCGGCGCCGTGAGCTGCCTGGGCGGACCGGTCCTCGGTGTCGTCGTGGCCCGGAAGACCAAGCGAGCCGCGGCACCGATCGTCACCACTGTCGGCCTCGTCGTGGCCGTGATCGTGTTCCAGGGCCTGTTCGAACCGCTTCGCCGTGTCCGCGTCGTGCTCCCGTGGACGTATTGGGGTGGCCCGTTCGGGGTTGACGGCGACCCACAGCGATCGGTCGTGCTCAGCGGCTCACCGGGGTGGTGGCTGGCTTACGTGCTCGTGCTGTGCGCGATCGGAGCGGTGGTCGCGGTCAGGGCCGATGTCGAGGCCCGGACGGCCAGGAGTCGGTCAGCCCTCTTCGTCCTGGCCGGGTTGGCGGTGGTTGCCGTGGTGCTCGCCATGTTCACCGGGACGGCCGAGACGATCGTGAGCCCGGTGCCCGGGGGCGCGCTCTCAGAGGGTGGATGACAAGGTGGCGGGGCGCTTCGGAGGGACGCTCCGCTACCTCCTCGCCGCAACGCAGTGGTCGTTCCTGGCCGGAGCCGCGCTCCTGGTGGCCGGCGGCGTCGCCCTCGTGGCGGGGTGGCCGGAGGCTCTGTGGCCGTTGCACGGCAGCACCCTGGCGGTGGTCGTCGGCGCGGCCGCGGTCGCCGTCGACGAGCGCTGCGCCCTCGTGGTGGACGTCGGCCCGCGCCCGCTCTGGTGGCGGACTGCGGTCCGGTCCATCGGCCCGATCACCCTCGTCTTGGTGTGGGCGACAGTTCACTGGGTGCTTCGAGCCCGCCTACCCGACCACCTCGAGGTCCTCGTCCTCCAAGGTGCGGTCGCCGCGGGGCTCGGGTTCGGGCTGGCCACGGCCGCCCGGGCGACCGGCCGCAGCGAGCCAGGCACGGTCCTGGCGGCCACGGCAGTGCCCCTGGTCGCGGGAGCTGCGCTCGCCCGCCCCTTCGAGACGGACCTCCCGTTGTTCCCCGTCTGGCCGCATGAGGACTGGGGTCGAGCCGTGGCCATCTGGACGGTGCTTGGCGTGACGGTCCTGCTGGTCGCGGGACGGGCCCTGTGGCGGGACGCCCGGCCGCGCCGAGCCCTCGGCGACGCGCATCTTCGAGATCAGTGATCCCGGATCGGCGATCGGAGCGACAGAGCAGGCGAGACCCGAATCCTGCGGGTCCCGTCTCGCACCTGGAGGAACCATGCCGTCCACCGCCGTTCGCCGCATCACCCAGGCGGCATTGGTCGCCGCCCTGTCCGTCGGCCCGCTCGTCGCGTGCAGCGACGGCACCGACGACGGCGCCGGCTCCGACCCGACGACCACGGCCGCCGAGGCCACCACCACCACTCCTGCCGACGACCTCGTCGCCTTCTGCGCCACGGCAACGGAACTGGTCGGCGTCACCCCGACCAGCGAGCAACTCGCCGAGTACGCCGCGCTCGCGCCTGCGGAGATCGCCGGGCCGGTCGAGACGTTCGTCGCCGCCTTCGAGGCCGCCGACGGCGACCTCGGCGCCGCGTTCGCCGATCCCGAGGCATCCGCCGCGGCCGATGAGATAGCGACGTTCGAGTCCGAGGAGTGCGGCATCACCCAGCCCGGCCCGCCGCCCGGCGCCCCCGGCAGCGAGGGATAGACGACCCGACATCCCTGTCCGGGCACGCAACGCGGTCCCGCCGGGAGATGAATCGAGTCTGTCCGAGGCGCGGTCAGGTCGAACGTGGGGCGAGAAGCTCGTCGAGGGCCTCGGCGATGGCTCGGTCACGCTGTCTCGTGGCGTGCTGGTAGCGGAGGGCGGCTTGGTGCGTCGCGTGGCCGAGGCGGTACATGACCTCCTTGGTGCTGGCACCGGTGCTTGCTGCCAGGGTGCCGGCGAGGTGTCGGAGGTCGTGGAGGTGGATCTCGGGGACCCCGACCTCGGTGCGGGCCTTCTCCCAGGCGTCCTGCCAGACGTGCGGCGCGAGTGGGCCGCCCTTCTGGCCGGTGAAGACGTAGCCGTCCTCACCTGGCTGCGCGAAGGCGTCGAGGTGGCTGCGTAGGTCGGTCACGAATGCCTCGGGGATGGCGAGGACTCGTCGGCCGGCATCGGACTTGGGTGGCCCGACAAGGTGGTTGCCGTGGCGGTCGAGCTGGCGTTGGCGGACGATGGCGATCTCACAGCGGTCGAGGCTGACATCCGAGCGGCGGAGTCCGAGGATCTCTCCTCGTCGGAGGCCGACGAAGGCGGCGAGGAGGGCGACGCATCGCATCCGCTCGGGGAGTTGCTCGAGGAGGTCGTGGACCTGGGCGACGGTCGGGATCGGGCGTTCGTCGGCTGGTTCGACGCCGGCGCCCTTGATCGTGCAGGGGTTGGCCGGGATCAGGCCGTCCTCGACGGCTGTCGTGAGGATCGAGCGAAGCAGGCGGTAGCACTTGGCCGCGGTGCTGGCGCCGGGTCCGTCGGGTCCTCGGAGGCCGGCGTTCCAGTCGCGGACCTGGGCGGTGGTGATGCGGGCGAGGCGGCTGGGGCCGAAGGTCGGGACGATGTGCAGGCGCAGCTGCATGAGGTAGAGGTCCTTGACCCGAGGCCGGAGAGCCTCACCTCGCTTCGTGAGCCGAGTGTCGACCCAGCTCGACGCGTAGTCGGCGAGCGTCGGGGTGGTGACCGCCGACGGGGTGGCGGGCTTGCCGTCAGCCTGGTTGGTGACCGACCGGGCGTAGGCCGCCTCGGCGGCGCGTTTGGTGGCGTGGGTGCCGAGGCTGAGGCGTCGGCCGTCGGGGGTGACGATGCGGACTCGATAGCGGCCCGAGGGGAGGCGGTCGATCCCGCCTCCGGCGCGTCGTTCGCGTGGCATGGCCTGCTCCAGATTCCAGGGCAGCGAACTGCCGGTGGAGAAGGCCCGTCATGTGCGGCCGGGCGACGCAGGATCCAGGGTACCGCCGGGCTACAGACCGAGCGACGGACCAGTCGGCCGGGTAGGCGGCGGGGGCGTGGTGGGAACGATCGGTGCCGCCGGAGCGGGTTCGGAAACGGTCGGAGCGTCGGCCGCGTCCCGCACTCCATCGGCGCGGCGCAGGGCGGCGAGCGCTTCCCGCGTGGCGGCGATCGGGTCCGGGGGTTCGAGGCCGGCATCGCGATGCAGACGGGCCTGGACGGCGAGCGCCGAGTCGGCTGCGACGGGTCGGGTGATGATCTCGGCGAGGCGCTCGCCTGGGTCGACGACTCCCGTCGGATCGACCACCAGCGCGTGGTTGGCCTGGCGGCCGCGGGTCATGGCGACGTAGGCCTGGTTGCGGGTCGTGGACGGCTCGAGGACGGCGATGCCGACGTCGACGGTGTCGCCCTGGGTGCCGTAGCCGGTGACGGCCCAGCCGAGCTCGACGTGGCGGGCGACGTAATCCGCGGGGAGGTCGACGGTGCCTCGGTCGGGGTGGGCCACCGTGAGGCTGCCATCGGGGCGAGTGTCGGTGACGGTCCAGGTGTGGCGGTTGCGGACCTGGTGGCCGAGGTGGGTCCAGAGCCTGCGGTCGTTGCGGCGGGTGGCGATCTGGTCGCCGACCCGGGCGGTGGTCTCGTCGTGGAGGCGCACCCCATCGGTGGCGTCGGGGTGGATGAGGTGCTGGATCTCGCGGTTGATCG
>Ga0123332_1000688_pt1 | contig 34124 bp, 32 predicted proteins | sample BioC12SIPDNA_4_FD_89958 | JGI IMG/M metagenome (GOLD analysis project Ga0123332, IMG submission 89958) | Anaerobic biogas reactor microbial communites from Washington, USA - Biogas_R2_A C12 SIP DNA | ecosystem: Engineered > Bioreactor > Anaerobic > Unclassified | place: Washington, USA... | reverse complement strand
GTGCCGGTGCCGCCGCCCATGCCGGCGGTGATGAACACCAGGTCGGAGCCGCGCAGCACCTCGGCGATGCGGTCGCGGTCCTCGAGGGCGGCCTTCTCGCCGACCTCGGGGTTGGCGCCGGCGCCCAGGCCCTTGGTCAGGTGGTCGCCCATCTGGATGCGCACGTCGGCCAGGCTGGTGGCCAGGACCTGCGCGTCGGTGTTGGCGGCCACGAACTCCACCCCGCGCAACCCGCTCTCGATCATGCGGTTGACCGCGTTGTTGCCCCCACCACCCAGGCCGATGACCCGGATGACCGCGTTGTCGGTGTGTGTCAGCATGCTCGCCTCACGTTCCTGGACCCCTTCCGCTCAGAAGAAGTCTTTAAGTATGTTCTTGATCCGACCGAAGATGCCCTCGCCGGCCGCCGCTTCCGCCGGGCTCCGCTCGGGCCGCCGGCTGGTGGCGCCCGACGCCAGGCCCTGGGCCATGCCGTAACGTACCAGCCCCACCGCGGTGGCGTGGGCCGGGCTCGCGACCACGTCGGCGAGGCCCGACACGCCGTCGGGCTTGCCGATGCGCACCGGCAGGCGGAAGCGCTCGTTGGCCACCTGCTCGACGCCCGGCATCAGCGAGGCGCCGCCGGTGATGACCACGTTGCCCGCCAGCAGCTCGAGGGCGCCCATGCGCTGCTCGATGTCGCGCCGCACCAGGTCGAGGATCTCGACCACGCGGGGGCGGATGACCTGCGCCAGCTCGAAGGTGGAGATGGAGGCGGTGTAGTTGGGGTTCGCCACCTCGAGCTCGACGTCGCGGTCGGCCAGCTCCGGCAGCGCCACGCCGTAGCGGCGCTTGACGCGCTCCGCCTCGTCGGGCGGGATGCGCAGGAGCTGGGAGATGTCCTGGGTGATGTGCTCGCCGCCCAGCGGGATGACCGCCGAGTGGGCGAGGGTGCCGCGGCGGAAGACGCCCACGTCGGTGGTGCCGCCGCCGATGTCGATGAGCAGGGTGGTGAGCTCCTGCTCGCCGGGGTTGAGCACGGCCAGGCCCGAGGCCAGCGCCTGGACCACCATGCCGTCGACGGCCACGCCGGCGTCGGTGGCGCAGCGCCGCAGGTTCTGCAGAGGGCCCTGGGCGCCGGCGACGATGTGCACGTCGACCTCGAGGCGCACGCCCGACATGCCGATGGGGTCCTTGATGCCGTCGTTGCCGTCGACCACGTACTCCTGCGGGATGACGTGGAGGACCTCGAGGTTGGCCTCCAGGGGCACGGCGCGGGCGTTCTCGATCGTGCGCTCCACGTCGGCGCGGGTGACGTCGTAGCCGCGGCGGATGGCGGTCATGCCGTGGCTGGTGAGGGCCTTCAGGTGGCTGCCGGCCACCCCCACCCAGGCGGAGCCGACCTCCACGCCCGCGACGCGCTGGGCGGCCGCCACCGACTGCTTGACGGCGGCGATGGTGCGCTCCAGGTTGACGACGACCCCCTTGCGGAGGCCGTCGGAAGGCACGGTGCCCTCGCCGATGATGTCGAGCACGCCGTCGGAGGCCACCTCACCGATCACGGTGCAGATCTTCGTGGTCCCGATGTCGAGGCCGACGATGATTCGTTCGTCACTCATGCGCCTTGCTCACTCCCCAGGGGTAGACCGCGATGCGGCCGCCGCGGTGGCTGACGAAAGCCGACCACTGCTCGCGCAAGGCCTCCGCACTCGGTGTGAAAAGCTCGCTGTCGGTCAACTGAATCTCGAATCCTTCTGGCGAGTAGCTTATCACCTGGACGCCGAAGGGCCTCAGGAGCCTCAGGAGCTCGAGAGACTCGGCGACCCGTGGCTCGCCCCAGCCCTGCAGGCGGGGCAGCCCCTCGGTCTCCGCGGCCGTCGCGCCGAGTAGGACTGTACCATCGTCGGCCCAGGTCGTGACGCCGTCCGAGATCACCGGCTCGCGCTCGCGCAGCGCGATCGTCACCCGGTCGGGCCACTGCCGCACCACCACGGCGTCCAGCACCCACGGGTCGGCGGCCAGGCCCGCCACGCGCCGGCGCGTGACCCAGAGGAACGGGTCGCCGGGCGCCACGCGCGCCAGCGCCGCCACGGCGTTGGCGTCGTGGTGGCGGTTGCCCTCCACGCTCACGTGCTGCACCTTGGGGTAGAAGAGGCTGACGATCACCGCGCCGCCCAGCAGCACCAGGAGGCCCAGCCCGACGCCGCGCACCTCAGCACCCCGGGGGCCGGGCCGGACCGGCGGCAACGGGGGCGGCGGCGCGGCTAGCCTTCGGCATCGACCCGCCCGTCGGCCAGCGCGGCCGCCACGCGCCACACGTCGCCGGCGCCCAGGGTGATCACGAGGTCGTTGGGGGCGAGGCTGCCCGCCAGGTAGGCGGTGGCCGAGCCGATGTCGGCGCCGCGCGCCTCGACGCCCTGCTCGCGCAGGCGCTCGACGATCAGGGCGGAGGAGACGTTGGCGATGGGCTTCTCGCCGGCGCCGTAGATGTCGAGCACCAGCACCTCGTCGGCGGCGGCCGCGGCGGCGGCGAGCTCCGGCCACTGGCGCGCGGTGCGCACCCAGCGGTGCGGCTGCAGCACGGCGCGCACGCGGCGGCCGGTGTGGCGCGCCACCTCCAGCATCGCGGCCACCTCGGTGGGGTGGTGGGCGTAGTCGTCGATGATCAGGGCGCCGTCGCGCTCGCCCCACGACTGCCAGCGGCGGCCGACCCCGCGGAAGGTGGCGAGGGCCGGCAGCGCCGGGCGCGGGTCGAAGCCGGCCAGGTGCACGGCCGCCACCGCGGCGGCGGCGTTGCTGACGTTGTGCTTGCCCGGCACCGCCAGCTCCACCGTCAGGGCGCCCAGCCCCGGCGCGTGCAGCACGAAGCGGCTGCTGTGGTCGCGCAGGTCGACGTCGGCGATGCGGTAGTCGGCGTCGGCGGCGAAGCCGTAGCTGGCGGCGCCGGGGTGGTCGGCCACCAGCGGCGGCAGCGCCACCCAGTCGCGGCAGTAGAGCAGGCGCTGCGCGTGGCCCGCGAAGCGGCGCGTGGCGGCCTGTAGCTCGTCGTAGCTGGCGTAGTAGTTGCGGCGCTCGTCGTACTCGCCGGCCACGTGGTCGTCGTCGAGGTTGGTGACGAGCGCCACCTCGGCCTCGAGGTCGGCGAAGCCGGGGTCGGACTCGTCGACCTCGGCCACGAGCCACTCGCCGGCGCCGTAGCGGAAGCCGCCCTCGATGGCGGGCAGCGAGGCGCCGAGCTGCACCGACGACTCGGGGTCGAGGGCCAGCAGCAGCGTGGCGGCCATGCCGGTGGTGGTGCTCTTGCCGTGGGTGCCGGTGATGCCGATGGCGCGGCGTCGGCGGAACAGCTCGCCGAGCAGCTCGATGCGGCGCACCACGCGCGTGCCGGCCGCGCGGGCGGCCTGCAGCTCGGGGTGGTCGGCGGGCACCGCCATGCTGTGCACCACGAGCGACTTGCCGTGCGCGTGCGCGGCGTCGTGGCCGGCGCACACCTCGATGCCGGCGGCCGTCAGGCGCGTGGCGTCGAACTCGCTGCGGTCGCAGCCGCTCACCTCGAAGCCCTCCGCCCGGCACCAGAGGGCCAGGGCCTGCATGCTCACGCCGCCGATACCCACGAAATGGATGCTGGTCATGGAACTACCGTCTCCCTCGCCGCCGCGTAGATGCGCGCCGCCGCCCCCTCGGGGGAGCGGGCGCGCGCCGCGGCCGCGGCCGGCTGGCGCCACTCGGGGCGCAGCGCCGCTAACCATACTTCGCCGAGGCGTGACACCTCGCGCTCCTCGACGACGCGGCCGGCGCCGGCCACCTCGACCGCGCGCGCGTTGTGCAGCTGGTGGTCCTCGGCGGCGGTCGGCAGCGGCACCATCAACAGCGGCACGCCGTGGAAGGCGGCCTCGGAGATGGTGCCGACGCCCGCGCGCGTGATCGCCAGGTCGGCGGCCGACCAGGCCAGGGCGGCGTCCACGTACGGCCGCACGTGGTAGCCCCCCAGCCCCGCGACCGCCTCGCGCACCTGCGCCTCCCAGCGCGGGCCGCTGGAGTGCAGCACCACCGGGCGGGCGCCCTCCGGCAGGCCCAGGAACGCCTCGGGCACGCTGCGGTTCAGCGCCAGCGAGCCCTGCGAGCCGCCCATCACCAGCGTCACCACGCCCTCCTCGGGCAGCCCCAGGGCGCGGCGCGCCGCGCGGCGGTCGTGGCGCGCCTCGCGGACGGGGAACGGCACCACCGCGCTGCGCCGGGCCTTCAGGTGCGCCAGCGCCTCGGCGTGGGCGCTGATCACCAGCCGCGCGCGCGGCGCGAACCAGCGGTTGACGCGGCTGGGGAAGGCGTTGCCCTCCTGCAGCACCAGCGGGCGCCCGGCCACCACCGCGCCCACGCAGCCGGGGAACGAGGCGAAGCCGCCGAAGCCGATCACCAGGTCGGGCGCCTGGCGCCGCACGTGGCGCACGGCGTCGTAGAGGCCGGCGACGGCCTGGAGCGCCTGCCGCGGGTCGGGGTTCGAGCGGTTCCAGCGCCCCGCCGCCACGCCGTGGAACGGCAGCCCCGCCTCGGCGACCAGGCGCTCCTCCATGCCGCCCTTCTGGCCGATGACGCTCACGGCCTCGCCGTGGGCGCGCGCCACCTCCGCCACCGCCAGGGCGGGGTAGATGTGGCCGCCGGTGCCGCCGGTGGCCAGCAGCAGGCGCAACGGCCGGCTCACGCCGCGCCCTCCGCCGCCAGGGCCTCGGCGCGCGCCTGCCGCGCCGCCAGGTGGATGAAGCCGAACGCCACCGCCACCGACATCATCGAGTTGAGGCCGTAGCTCACGCCCGGCAGCGGGATGCCGGTCACGGGCGCCATGCCGGAGGCGACCAGCAGGTTGAGGCCCGCCTGCCCCACGATGTAGGTGGTGGCGCCGGCGGCCAGCAGGGCGGCCGGGCCCTTCACGCGCCGCGCCACCTCCAGGCCGTGCCAGGCGAGCAGGCCGTAGAGCAGCAGCAGCGAGGCGATGCCGACGAAGCCGAGCGCCTGGTGGATCGACACGGCCACGAAGTCGGTGTCGGCCTCGGGCACGTTGACGGGGCGGCCCACGCCGATGCCCAGCAGCCCGCCGCGCTGCACGGCGCGCTCCGCCACCGTGGCCTGGTAGCTGAGGTCGGCGGTCTGCGCCTGCGGGCCCCACATGTCCAGGAAGCCGGCGATGCGGTCGCCCCAGTACTGGTACTCGCCGAGGAACGGGCTCACCACCAGGCCGGCCACGATGCCGGCCGACACCGAGATGGCCACGATGCGCGTGAGGGTGGCGCCGGCCGCCACCATCACCGCCAGCGCCAGGAGGAAGATGAACGCCGCGGTGCTGATGTCGGGCTCCACCACCACCAGCGCCGCCGTGACGCCGATGACGACCATGGGCCGCCAGATCTGCCAGTCGCCGAGGTGGTTGTGGAAGAACGACGCCAGGTAGGCGATCACCGCCACCTTCATGAACTCCGAGGGCTGGAAGCTGACCGGGCCGAGCATCAGCCAGCGCTTGCTGTCGGAGCCGGGCGGCGACACGCCCACCGCCAGCACCAGCGCCAGCAGCCCCAGCAGCAGCAGGAAGGCGTACGGGCTCAGCTTCACCACGTGCCGCGCCTTCAGGCGCGACACCAGCAGGGTCACGAGCAGCGCCAGCCCCACGCGGGTGAGCTGCTCGAAGCCGAGGCCGGGCGCGCGCGCCGACACGCCCACCACGCCGAGCGCGCCGAGCATCACCTGGATGGTGAGCAGCAGTCGGTCCACTAGGCGCCCTCCGCCGGCGCCGCGCTGCCCCGCGCCGCGCCGTCGCTGCCGGACGCGGCGCCCGCGGCCGCCACCGCGAGCCGGAACGCCTGACCGCGCGCGCGGTAGTCGGGGAACTGGTCGAAGGAGGCCGCCAGCGGCGCCAGCAGCACGTGGCCCACGCCGCCGTGGCGCTCGCGTAGGTAGGCGAGCGCCGTGTCCACCAGGCAGCGCATGGTGGCGTCGCCGTCGGGCTCGCTGCAGCGCGCCACCTCGGTGACGCCCGCGAACGCCTCGGCGAACGCCGCGCCGCTCTCGCCGAACGTCACCAGCAGGTCGACGGTCTCGGCCACCAAGGGCGCCAGCTCCTCGACGGCGGCGCCCTTCGCCTGCCCGCCGGCGAGCCACACCAGCGGGCGCGGCGTGGCCTCGAGGGCGGCGCGCACGGCCAGCGGCCGGGTGGCGATCGAGTCCTCGACGAAGCGCACGCCGCCCACGCTGCCCGCCGCGGCGTAGCGGCCCGGCAGGCCGGTGAAGCCGCGCAGGCCGGCGGTGAGCTGCGCGCCGCCGACCCCCAGCGCGGCGCAGGCCAGTGCCACCGCCAGCCCGTTGGCCACCTGGTGGGCGCCCAGCACGTGCAGGTCGCTCTCGTGCAGCAGCGGCTCGCCGGCCAGCCACAGCAGGCCGTCGGCGTCGCGGTAGGCGTCGGCGGGGCCCGCCAGCGAGAAGCGCAGCACGTCGACGCCGGCCCCCTCGAGCTCGCGCGCCCACCCCGCCAGCAGCGGGTCGTCGGCGTTGACCACGGCGCGCTGGCCGGGGCGCAGGTTGGCCACCAGCTGGCGCTTGGCCGCGTGGTAGGCGGCGACGCTGCCGTGGCGGTCGATGTGGTCCTCGCCCAGGTTCAGGAGCACCGCCACGTCGGGGGCGAAGGTGGGGCAGCGCTCGAGCTGGAACGACGACATCTCGACCACGTGCAGCGCCCCGGGGCGGGCCACCGCCGCCAGCGCCGGGTCGATGTTGCCGCCCACCGCCACGTCGTAGCCGGCCGCGGCCAGCGTGTCGCCGCTCCAGCGCGTGACGCTGCCCTTGCCGGCCGTGCCCGTGACGGCGAGGTAGCGTCCCGGCACGCGGCGGTAGACCCACTCGACCTCGCCGATCACCTCGCCGCCCGCGGCGCGCAGCCGCGCCAGGTCGGGGTGGTCGATGGGCACGCCCGGCGCGGCCACCGCCACGCCGGGGCGCGCGCCGGCGGCCAGCCACGCCGCCACGTCGGGCAGGCGCTCGGCGCCGAGGCCCAGCGCCTCGGCCACGTCGGCGCCCGCCTGGCGGCGCTCGTAGAACGCCACCGGCTGGCCGGCCGCCCGCGCGCGCCGCACCACCGCCAGGCCGCTGCGGCCCAGGCCGTAGACGAGCAGCGGGGCGGCCGGCGCGCTCACGCCGCGCCCCTCAGCGCCAGGGCCAGCGCCACCAGCAGCGCCGTGACCACGTAGGCGCGCTGCGCGATGCGTGTCTCGGGCCAGCCGCCGAGCTCGAAGTGGTGGTGCAGGGGCGTCATCCTGAAGATGCGCTTGCCGCCGGTGGCGCGGAAGTAGCTCACCTGCAGGATCACCGACACCACCTCGAGCACCGGCACCAGCAGCACCAGCGGCAGGTACCAGACGGTGCCCTGGGTGATGGCGAGCGCGGCCAGGCCCGCGCCCAGCGCCTCGGCGCCCACCCCGCCCATGATCACGCGCGCCGGGTGGGCGTTGTACCAGAGGAAACCGAGCAGCGCGCCGAGCAGGGCGGCGGCGAACGGCGAGCCGAGGAAGAACAGCAGCGCGATGGCGGCCACGCCGGCCGCCAGCCCGTCGAGGCCGTCGGTGAAGTTCAGGGCGTTGATGGAGCCGACGACCACGAAGGCGTAGGCCAGCACGTCGAGCCAGGCGACCCCGAAGAGGGCGTGGCCGGCCCCCACGGCCCAGACGGCGAAGCCCAGCGCCAGGGCGCCCTGCCCCAGCAGCCGGTAGCGCGCCAGCAGGCCGGTGCCGACCTCGAGGCCCTGGGCGATGGCGCGCTTGCGCTGCAGCGCCAGGGCGTCGTCCCACAGCCCGAGCAGGCCCGAGCCGAGCACGAGCAGCGCGGGCGCCAGGTCGGCGCCGAGGTCGTCGCCGAGCAGCAGCCAGGCGACGGTGGCCGCCAGCAGGAAGGCGGCGCCGCCCATGGTGGGGGTGCCGGCCTTGGCCTGGTGGCTCTCGGGGCCGGCCGAGCGGATGGCCTTGCCCCAGCCGAAGCGGCGCGCCAGCTGGACGAAGCTGCCGGTGAGCAGCAGGCCCAGCGCGGCGGCGAGCACGAGCGCGGTCACGGCTGGAGGCGCTCCGCGTCGCCGAACCGCTCCACGATGCGCTCCACCAGCCGCTCCATCTGCACGCCGCGCGAGCCCTTGACCAGCACGGTGGCGCCCGGCGGCACCTCCTCCAGGAAGGCGGCGGCGGCCAGCGCGTCGTGCGCCCAGCGGGCGTCGGGGTTGCGCTCCTTCATCAGCGCGCTCGCGGGGCCGACGCCCACCACCAGGTCGAGGCCTACGGTGGCCGCGCCCATGGCGCGGTGCTCCTCGGCCTCGCGGCCGCCGAGCTCGCGCATGTCGCCGAGGAACGCCACGCGCGGGGCGGGGGAGGCGAACAGCACCTCGAGCGCCGCCTTCAGCGACGCCGGGTTCGAGTTGTAGCTGTCGTCGATCAGGGTGAGCTGCCCCAGGCTCCGCCGCTGCAGGCGCCCGCCCTCGAGGTCGGCGGTCAGCAGCCGCTCCACGGCGGTGTCGAGCGGCACCCCGAGGCGCACCGCCATGGTCAGCGCCAGCAGGGCGTTCTCCGCCGCCGGGCGTCCGGCCCACGGCAGCTCGACGACGCGCCCGAAGGCCTCGAGGCGGCTGCCGTGGTCGCCCAGCAGGGCGACGTGCGCTCCGACCACCGTGACACCCTCGAGGAGCTCGGGGGTCAGGTGCTCGGCGGCGCTGGCGCTGACGAGCTTCACCCCGCTGGCGGCCGCGAGCAGCGCGCCCTTCTCGCGCGCCACGCCGGCCACGTCGCCGAGGCCGGCCAGGTGGCTGGCGCCGATGGTGGTGACGAGCGCATGGTCGGGACGGGTGAGCGCCGTGAGCTCGGCCATCTCGCCGACGTGGTCGACGCCGAGCTCGAGCACCAGCGGTGGCTGCGCGGCCGCGTCCGGCGCGGCGGCCTCCACCAGGGCGGCGTCGACGAGCGTGCGGGCGAGGGCGTAGGGGGTGTTGAAGTTGCCCGGGGTCGCGCGCGCCCCCAGGGTGGCGGCGAGCATCGCCTTGGTGGTGGTCTTGCCGGCCGAGCCGGTAACGCCGATCACGGCGCCCTGCAGGCGCGCGCGCGCCTGACGCCCGAGCTCCAGCAGCGCGGCGCCGGCGTCCTCGACGCGCAGGCCGCGCGGGTGCGGGCGGTCGGAGACCAGGTAGGCCGCGCCGCGCCCCAGCGCCTCGTCGGCGAACTCGATGCCGTGGCGCCTAGCCCCCTGCAGGGCGAAGAAGACGTCGCCCTCGCGGACCCGCTGGCTGTCGAACGCTACGCCCGTGCCGGTCGGCAGGGCGGCCGCCGGGGCGGTGGCGCCCAGCAGGGGCGCCAGCGTGGCGGGGTCCAGGAGCGTCAAGAGCGTAACCTCCACATGATGAACATCTTACACAACGTGCGTTAACCCCTCGCCTGGCTCCCGCGGCCGCGCGGGCGCGGCCGCGGCGCCCCCGACCCGCGCGGGCAGGGCGCGGGGCCGAGCGTCACTCGGCGCTCGCCACCACCGGCGCCTGCGGCCGCCGCTCCCAGTAGGCCACGGTCTCGGAGCCGATGGCGCGGAACACGGGCGCCGCCACGTAGGTGGAGGTGCTGCTCGCCTCGGGCTTCATCAGCATCACCACCACGACCACCTCGGGCGCCTCGGCCGGGAACATGCCGGCGAACGTCAGGGCGTAGTCGTCGGCCGGGTAGGTGCCGCTCACGGGGTCGAACACGTCGGCGGTGCCGGTCTTGCCGGCCACGCGCACGCCCGGGATCACCGACGAGCGCAGGCCGCCCCGCTCCATCACGTGCTCCATCATGCCGCGCACGCTCCGCGCCACCTCGGGGCTAAGGACGCGGTGTGGCGGCGGCACCTCCTCGCCCTCCACCAGCACCGGCGGCACGTAGAGGCCGTCGTTGGCGAACACGGCGTAGGCGGCCGCCAGCTGCAGCGGCGTCAGCGACAGGTTCTGGCCGATGGTGTTGGCCGCCTGGTCCTGCGGCACCCAGCGGTGCCAGTCGTTGAGGATGCCCGAGCGCGTGAAGGCGCTCGTGAGGTCGAGGTCGCGGCCGATGCCGAAGCGGTAGAGCCAGTCGTGGAGCCGGGCGGGCTCGAAGCGCTCGCCGAGGTGGATCATGGCGGAGTTGCTCGAGTACGCCAGCACGTCGGGCACGGTGAGGAGCGGCTCGTGCCACGCCACGTCGCGGAACGTCTTCTGGCCTACGCGCAGGGTCATGGGCGCCTCGATCGTCTCGTCGGGCGCCAACAGGCCGTCGTCGAGGGCGGCCGCCACCACCAGCGGCTTGATGACCGAGCCCGGCTCGTAGACCTGCTGGAACGGCCGGTTGAGCATCTGCTCGCGGCCGGCCTGCTGCCAGGCGTTGGGGTCGAAGCTGGGGTAGCTGGCGGCGGCCAGCACGCGGCCGGTGCCGGCCTCGAGGACCACGGCGGCGCCGCTCTCGGCGGCGTGCTGCTCGGCGGCGGCGGCGAGGTGGCGCTCGGCGGCGCTCTGCAGCACCGGGTCGATGGTGAGCGTGACGTCGGCGCCGGTCTGCAGCGCCCCGTCGAAGCGGTACTCCAGCCCCTCGAGCCCGAAGCGGCCGTCGGCCTGCAGCGCGCCCGTGAAGCCGAGCACCGGCGCGGCCAGGGCGCCCTGCGGGTAGAAGCGCGCCTCGTTGGCGCCCTCGGCCAGCACGGTGCCGTCGGCGGCCAGGATGCGGCCGCGCGCCACCGCCTCCACCGGCGCCGGCGGCAGCGGCGCCACGGCCGGGCGCTCGAGCGCGAAGCCGGCGAGCGCCGCCAGCAGCGGCAGCAGCACGGCCGGGAGCACGAGCCAGCGGCGGCGCAGGCGCAGCTCCTGCGGTGCGGCCGCCTCGCCCGGCGTCGGCAGCCCGGCGTCGGCGTGCGGGCGGTAGCCGCCGTGGGTGCGCGTGAAGGTGACGTGGCCCGAGTTCGAAGGGGTTGTCAGCGCCATACCGTTCGGATCTCCAAGCTGGGAAGGGGAAGGTCTTCGAGGTCGACGGGCTCGGGCGCGACCAGCACCGTGTCGCGCGCTTCGGGGACGGGGACCATGCCGCGCTCGGCCGCCCAGGTGGCCACCGCCGAGGGGCCGGCCACCTGGGCGGCCAGCCGCCGCGTGGCGGCGAGCTCGGTGGCGAGCTCCTCCTTGGCGTCCATCAGGCGCAGCTGGGTGCGGTAGAGGCCCTGGTTGGTGGCGCCGAGCGCCGCCAGCACCAGCAGCAGCGCGAGGTAGGCGGGCACGGCGAGACGCGCGACGGGGAGAGGACGTGAGGTCAAGCCGCGCTCCTCTCGGCCACGCGCAGCTTGGCGCTGCGGGCGCGCGGGTTGGCGGCGGTCTCGTCGGCGCTCGCCTCCAGCGGCTTCTTGGTGAGCGGCGTCAGGCGCGGCGACTCGCGGAAGTACTGCTTGACGATGCGGTCCTCGAGCGAGTGGTAGGCGAGCACCGCCAGGCGGCCGCCGGCGCCCAGCAGGCGCGTGGCGCCCTCGAGCCCCTCCTGCAGCGCGCCGAGCTCGTCGTTGACGTGGATGCGCAGCGCCTGGAAGGTGCGGCGCGCCGGGTGCTCGCGGCGCGGGCCCGGCGGGTAGGCGCTGGCCACCACCTCGGCCAGGCGGCCGGTGGTGGTGATGGGCGCCTTGGCGCGCGCCTCGACGATGCGCCGCGCCACGCGGCGGCTGTGCCGCTCCTCGCCGTAGCGGTAGATGATGGCCGCCAGGTCGTCCACGGCGTAGCCGTTCACCACGTCGGCGGCCGACTCGCCCTCGGCGCCCATGCGCATGTCGAGGGGGCCGTCCTGGCGGAAGGCGAAGCCGCGCTCGCCCTCGTCGAGCTGCATGGAGGAGACCCCGAGGTCGAGCAGCACGCCGTCGGCGCGCTCCACGCCGGCGCTGGCGGCGAGGCGCTCCATCTCGCGGAAGTTGCCGGCCACGAAGCGCACCTCGCCGGGATGCCCCTCGGCGGCCAGGGCGGCGGCGTACTCGGCGGCGCCGGGGTCCTGGTCGATGGCCAGCACGTTGGCGCCGCGCTGGAGGAACGCGCGGCTGTGGCCGCCGGCGCCGAAGGTGCCGTCGACGACCCAGGCGCCGGGCCGCGGCGCGAGCGCCTCGACGATCTCGGCGAGCATCACGGGCAGGTGGGGGAGGTCGCTCATCCGACCAGCTCCCGCAGCAGCTCGGGGGCGGGCGGCTGGTCCTGGACCGCGCCCAGGTTCGCCAGCCACAGCTCCTCGTTCCAGATCTCGAGGCGGTTGGGGGCGCCGACCACCACCACGTTGCCCTCCGCCTTGGCGAAGGTGCGCAGGGGCGGCGGCAGGGTGATGCGCCCGGCCGAGTCGAGCTTCGCCTTGGCGGCGCCCGAGTAGAAGAAGCGCACGAAGTTGCGCGAGTCGGGGTCGGTGAGGGGCAGCGCCGTGAGGTGCTGCTCGATGCGCTCCCAGGCGGTCATGGGGAAGACGAACAGGCAGTTGTCGAGGCCGCGGGTGACCACCATGCCGCCGTCCACGAAGTCGCGGAAGGCGGGCGGGATGATGACCCGACCCTTGTCGTCGACGCTGTACTGGTACTCCCCGAACGGCATCGTCAGCCAAGCTCCTGGCGGTGGGGTCGGCGGGGGCGGGCGGGACGCGGGGCATGGTGATGTTTTTCACGTCCTGCACGCAACTGGAGCCCCCCTCGAGGCGGAATGCGCGAGTCTACCACAGATCCCCACGGATTCCCACATTCGCCTCGGTTCCACCCCCGGAATGTGACTAGCCTCCCACCGGGGCCGCTGGCCCGCGGGCGCGGGCCCACCCGCCACCCACCCGGACGCCGATCCGGGGCGCTCGGAGGCCGCGCTGCGAGGGGGTCGTTCGGGGAGCAATAGGAACGGCCCCCTCGAGAGGGGGCCGTCGTCGGCAGGTGGGCTTGTAAGCCGGGTTCTGTCACGTGTCCCGAGGGACACGCGTCTGGCCATCTGTCTGCGAGGCGCGTCGCCGCGCCCCTGTAGCGGTCAACCCGGAGATGCTGGCGAGCCGGGCAGGCTCTCTCTCCATATCGGACCTTGCACCGGGTGGGGTTTACCTAGCTGCCCCTGTTACCAGGGGCACTGGTGCGCTCTTACCGCACCCTTTCACCCTTACGGCGCGCCCGCTCGCGGGCGCGTTCGCGGTCTGCTCTCTGTTGCACTTGCCGTCGCCTTACGCGCCCAGTCGTTAACTGGCACCCTGCCCTACGGTGCCCGGACTTTCCTCGCCGCGCGTGCGCGCCGCTGCCCGGATGGAAGGACGTTACCGCCCCTCCGAGGCTGGCGGCGCCGTGCGCGCGTCGCGGCCAGACCGCCCACACTGCGACCTGTGATTCTAGCACGCGGGCCCGAGGCGAAGGCGTTCACGGCATGCGTGCCGGGCCGCCTAGGGGCGGCTGACGAGCTCGTCGGGCTCGAACCAGCGGGCCTCGGGCTCGACCTCCTCGGCGGGCGCCGGGCCCGTGTCGGGCCAGCCCTCGCTCTGCAACGTCATCAGCGGCCGCACCTCCATGTCGTGCTCGCACACGATCTGGCACGCCAGCCGCACCTGGCCCAGCAGGCCCTTCTCCTCGAGCTTGCTGCGTTCGGCGGCGGTCATGGCGGTGGGCTCGCCGCTCACGAACTCCACGCGGCAGGTGGTGCAGCGCGCCTTGCCGCCGCAGCGGTGGCCGATCTCCACGCCCAGGTCCTGGATGGCCAGCACGAGCCGCCTGCCGGCGGGCACCTCGGCGCTGCGGCCGTCGATGGTCACGGTTGGCACGTCTCTCTCCTCCTCGTCCGGGCGGGCCGGGCGTGGCGCCGCGGCCCTAACCCAGAGCGCGTGGACCCGAGGGGCCCACGCGCTCGATCTCGTTGCTGAGCGCCGGCGGCACGCGCCGCCGGCGACCGCCTAGCTCAGAGCTGGCGGTAGTCGGTGACGACGATCTCGCCGTCGATGATCTGCTGGCGGATCTGCTCGACCTCTTCGAGGAGCTCGGCGGGGATGAGCGCCTCGTTGTACTCGTCGAGGGCGAAGTCGACGCCGTCCTCGGCGAGGCCGAGGTTCAGCAGGCCACCCTCGAAGGTGCCGTTCACGACGTCCATGACGGCGTTGTACGAGGCCACGCCGATGCTCTTGAGCATGCTGGTGAGGCCGAAGTTGAGGGTGGTGGGGTCGCCGTCGGTGTCACCGAACGGGTTCTGGTTGCTGTCGACGCCGATGAAGAAGATCGGCTTGGCGTTCTCGCCGCACTTGGCGTCCCAGCCGGCCGGCTTGGCGATGTTCTCGAGCTGCGCGTCGATGGGGGTCTCGCGGGTCGGGACGCTCGGCACGAAGCACATCTTGTCGTTGACGAAGTTGATCACGCCGTTGCCGGAGGCGCCCGCGGCGGCGTAGATGATGTCAGCGCCCTGGGCGTTCTGGGTGGAGGCGAGCTCCATGGCGCGCGCCGGGTCGTTCCAGGCGGCGTCGGTCACGCCCACGTAGTTGCTGATGATGGTGCAGTCGGCGCAGGCGGCCTTGACGCCTTCCTGGTAGCCGAGGTCGAAGGCGCGGATGAGGGGCACGTCCATGCCGCCCACGAAGCCGACGACGCCGGTGCGGGTGAGCTTGCCGGCGATGTAGCCGACGAGGAAGCTGCCTTCCTGCTCCTTGAAGAGCACGCTGCGGACGTTGTCGCCTTCGGCGACGGCGTCGAGGATCACGAACGCGGTGCGCGGGAACTCGGCGGCCACGGCCGTGACGGCGTCGGCCTGGAGGAAGCCCGGCGCGACGATGAGCTCGGCGCCCTCGAGGGCGATGCGGCGCTGGCCCTCGGCGGCGGTGTCGGGCGAGCCTTCGAACTCGACGACCTCGACCTCGTAGCCCTCGGCCTGCAGGTCCTGCTGCGCGCGCTCGACGCCGCGCCAGGTGCCTTCGTTGAACGAGCCGTCGAACTTGCCGCCCGCGTCGTAGACGATGCCCAGGACGTAGTCCTGCGCCATGCCGACGGTGAAGAGGGCTGCTGCCAGAAGGATGATCAGTTTGCGCATAAGGTAACGACTTCCTCTCGTGCGGGGCTTGACTCTCACCAGGAGCGGTGACGGGCCGATGATAGCACTCGCGAACCCAGGCCGGAGCCGCTGGGGACGGTGGTTGTTAACCCAGCGCTAACCCAGCGGGGCGGCGGGCCTGGGCGTCAGAACAGGATGCGGCTCCAGTCGAGCTCGTCGAGGTTCTGGAACACGTCGACGTGCTCGAGCAGCGTGCCCGCCGACTGGTTGCGGAACATGGCGCACTCGACGTGCTTGCCGTAGCGCTTGAGAGCCTCGACCAGCTCCACGTAGTCGCCGTCGCCGGACACCAGCAGCGCGGTGTCGTAGGCGTCCTGGAACGCCAGCGACAGCGCCTCGACGGCGATGGCGACGTCGATGCCCTTCTCGACGGTCGAGCCGTCGGGGCGGCGGTGCAGCTTGCCGAGCCGCACCGTGACGTAGGGGATGCGCCTGAGCGACTCGAAGAAGCGCGACTGGCCGTCGCGGAGCTCCTCGTCGTAGTCGTCGGTGAGCGGGGCGTTGTAGTAGTACGTGCGGTAGAGGGGCCGCTCGCGCAGGAGCTGCTGGATGAGCTCGGCGAGGTTCACGCGCGTGTTGCGCAGGTTCTCGCGCATGCCGTTGTAGAGGTTGCTGCCGTCGATGAAGATAGCGACGCGCTCGTTGGCCCCGTAGCCCCGCGGCAGCGTGAACCGCCGGGGGTGGGGGGCGGCGTCCGGTTTGCCGCGCGGCTTGCCCGAGCGGCCGTTCTGATCGTTCTTGTCCATATAGCCTCTTCGTGCGATGCCTTCCCTGGTCCGAGAGTTGCCGTCCTACTCTAACCGTGTCGCGCCCCTCGGGGCACGGGGGCCGGCGGGCGCAGGTACCCGCGCGGCGGGCGCCACCCTCATATACTCCTCACAACTCAATCAAGACTCTCATGAGAGCAGGTGGCATCATGCGCGTCATGGAGCGTAAACCGCTGATCTTGATCGTCGAGGACGAGAAGGAGATCGCCAAGTTCATCGACCTGGAGCTCCAGGCCGAGAGCTACGAGACGGTCGTCAGCTACGACGGCGTCACGGGCCTCTCCAAGTTCCGCGAGCTGAACCCCGACCTGGTGGTGCTCGACCTGATGCTGCCCGTGCTCGACGGCCTCGAGGTCGCGCGCCGCATCCGCAAGACGAGCAACACGCCGATCATCATCCTGACCGCCAAGGACTCCGTCGACGACAAGGTCACGGGCCTCGACTCGGGCGCCGACGACTACCTCGTGAAGCCGTTCTCGATCGAGGAGCTGCTGGCGCGCGTGCGCGCCCACCTGCGGCGCGTGAACCCCGCCGTCACCGGCGAGGTGCGCGTCGCCGACCTGGTCATGAACCTCGACGGGCGCGAGGTGTTCCGCGACGGGCGCCGCATCGAGCTGTCGGCCAAGGAGTTCGAGCTGCTCGAGCTGTTCGCCCGCAACCCCGGCAAGGTGTTCAACCGCTTCGAGATCGAGGAGAAGGTGTGGCCCGAGTACACGGGGGGCAGCAACGTCGTCGACGTCTACGTGGGCTACCTCAGGCGTAAGCTGGAGCAGGAGGGCGAGCGGCGCCTGATCCACACGGTTCGCGGCGTGGGTTACGTCCTGCGCGAGGAGTAGAACGGGAGTGAGGCTGCGGCTCCAGCTCACGCTGGTCTTCGGGGCGTTCATCGCGGTGATCCTCTCGGCCGTGGCCGCATCGGTCTACCTGCTCACGGAGCGCTCCCTCAGCGCCGGGGTCGCGGACCGCGCCGAGAGCGCGCTGGCCGAGATCACGAGCGGCGAGAGCACCATCGCCGAGGGCCTGCAGAAGCTGCCGAGCAACACCTACTACCAGATCCTCATCGTGGGCGCCGAGCGCCGCCCCGAGACGGTGGCGCAGATCCGCTCGGGCGTCTCGTACTCGAACTTCTCCAACAGCAACCTCGTCACCACCCTGAGCGACAGCGCCCTCCAGACGCTGCTCGAGGAGGGCGAGGTGGCGGCCTCGGTGACGCTAAACGACGAGTCCGTGCGCCTGATGGCCCGCCTGGGGCGCATCGACTTCCCGGCGCAGGGGCGGGCGTTCCAGGCGGCGTTCCTGGTGGGCATCCCGGTGAGCCTCATGAACGCCACCCTCGACCAGCTGCAGCGCGACCTGATGCTGACGGTGCTGGTGGCGTTCCTGTTCTTCGCCCTGGGCGTGTGGCTGCTCTCCGAGCGCGTGCTGGGGCCGCTCAAGAACGTCACCGAGGCGGCCGGGCACGTGTCGGGCTCCGACCTGTCGCGCCGCGTGCCGGTGCCGCACAACCGTGACGAGATCCGCGACCTGGCGGTGAGCATCAACCACATGCTCGACCGCCTGCAGGAGTCGTTCGAGACGCAGCGCCGCTTCACGGCCGACGCCAGCCACGAGCTGCGCACCCCGGTCACGGCCATCGGCGGCCACGTCAGCTACCTGCTCAGGCGCACCCACCCCACCGCCGACCAGCTCGACTCGCTCGAGGTGATCCAGCGCGAGGCCGAGCGCATGGCCAAGCTGGTCAACGACCTGCTCGAGCTGGCGCGCGCCGACGCCGGCTTCACCGTCGACCTCGAGCCCATGAACCTGGTGGAGGTGGCCGAGACCGTGCGCAAGGAGGTGGCGCCGGTGGCGAAGGGCGCCAACGTCACGGTCAGCTCGCGCACGCCGCTGGCGGAGGTCCATGGCGACCCCACGCGCCTCAAGCAGGTGGTGCTGAACCTGGTGCAGAACGCCATCAACGCCGGCGCCGAGAACGTCAACATCACCATCAGCGTCGAGCGCCATCAGGTGCGCCTCGAGGTGCTCGACGACGGCTCGGGCATCCCGCCCGAGGCGCTGCCGCACCTGTTCGACCGCTTCTTCCGCGTCGACGGCGCCCGCAGCGGGCGCGGCAACGGCTCCGGCCTCGGCCTTGCGATCGTCAAGTGGCTGGTGCAGCAGCACGGCGGCACCGTCGAGGTCGAGTCGCGCCTCGGCGAGGGCTCGGTGTTCACGGTGCTGCTGCCGGCCGCCGACACGCGCCTCCCGGGCGAGCCGGGCGCGCGCGCCACGCTGGTGGAGGGCCTCAAGACCTGGACGCGCGGCTGAGCCAGCGCCTCGTGGCGGTGGGCCGCGCCGGGGCGCGAGGGCTAGACTGACGCGTGCCCCTCGCCCTCGACGTGCTGCTGCCGCTGCCGCTGCCCGCGCTCACCTACCTGCCGCCGCTGCAGGGCGCCGAGGCGCGCCCCGGCCAGCGCGTGGTGGTGCCGTGGCAGGGCGGCGTGCGCGTGGGCGTGGTGGCGGGGCAGCGCATGGTCGACGCCGGGCGCGGCCTCGAGCTGCGCCACGTGCTCCACGTCTTCGACGGCACCGAGTGGCTCACGCCCGCGGCCCTGCAGGCGCTGGGGCGCATGGCGCGCGCCGCCGGCGTGCCGCCGGGCCTGGTGCTGGCCACCCTGAACCCGCCCGGCCTGCACCCCGAGCTGGCGCACGGCGTCAGGCTGCGCGCCGAGGCCGCGGGGGTGCTCGAGGAGGTCGCGCCGGGGGAGAGCCTGCCGCTCGAGCGCTGGCTCGACGCCGCCGCGGTGCCCGGCAAGGCGCTCGAGTTCCTGCGCCAGCAGGGGCTCGTCGACGAGCGCGGCGTGGAGCGCCCGCGCGTCAGGCGCGCGCTCGTGCCCCTGGGCGAGCCCGACGAGGGGCTGGAGGGCGCGCGGCGCGAGCCGCAGCGGCGCGCCCTCGAGCGGCTGCTGGAGCTGGGCAGCGTCGAGAGCGGCGCCGAGCTGGCGCGCGAGGCGGGCGTGTCCGACAGCAGCGTGCGCAGCCTGGTGGCGCGCGGCTACGCCGGCTACGCGGAGCTGCCGGTCGAGGAGCCGCCCCTGCCCGCCCCGCCCCTCACCGAGGAGAGCCTCCCCGAGCCCGCGCCCGAGCACGTGCCGCCGGAAGGCGACGGCGCCCTGGTGGGCGGCTCGCGTCGCGAGCGGCTGGCGGCGCTGGCGCCGCGCCTCGCGGCCGACCTGGCGGCGGGCCGCTCGGTGCTGCTGCTGGCCCCCGAGCAGGCGCAGGCCACCGCCACCGCCTCGCTGCTGGCCACGCGCTTCCCGGTGGCGCTGCTGACCGGCGACGCCAGCGAGGCGCAGCGCGCGCGCCTGTGGCGCGAGCTCGCGCGCGGGGGCCCGCAGCTGCTGGTGGGCACCTACCTGGCGCTGCTCGCGCCCCTGCCGGCGCTGGGGCGCGTGGTGCTGCTCGACGCCGGCAGCCCGGCCTACAAGCTGCAGGCCGGCGCGCGCCTGCTGCTTCCCAAGGCGGCGCGCCAGCTCGCCGGCGCCGCAGGCGCCGCCGTCACCTACCTCGACCTCGCCGCCGGCCCCGAGCTGGCGGCCTGGGTGCCGCCCGGCGCGCGCCGCGCGCTGCCGCTGCCGCGCCTGCGCCTCCACCTGGCCGACCTGAACGACGGCGGCAACTGGCCGGTGCACCCCGACCTGCAGCGCACCCTGGCGCAGGTGCGCGAGCGCGGGCGCCAGGCGGTGCTGCTCGCGCCGCGCCGCGGCTTCTCCGGCGCCTTCGGCTGCCCCGACTGCGGCTGGCAGGCGCCGTGCCCCAACTGCGACCTCACGCTGCGCTACCACCGCGAGCGCTCGCGGCTGCTCTGCCACCAGTGCGGCCACGAGGAGCGCCCGCCCGAGCGCTGCCCCGACTGCGGCGGCACCGAGCTCGGGCCGCTGCGCGGCGCCGGCACCCAGTGGATCGCCTCGCAGCTCGCGCGCTCGCTGCAGGGCTTCCCGGTCTACCGCTACGACAAGGACCAGCGCGACGACCTGGCCCCGCTCCTCGCCGGCGAGCCCGGGGTGGTGGTGGGCACGCTGGCGCTGCTGTCGCTGCCGCCGCTGCCGCTGCTGTCGCTGGTGGGCGTCACCCACTTCGACACCCACCTGGCCGCCGCCGACTTCCGCGCCGAGGAGGAGGCCACCCGCACGCTGCTGCGCCTGGTGGAGCTGGGCGGCGAGCGCCGCCCGCTGGTGGTGGTGCAGACGCACGCCCCCGAGCACGAGCTCCTCGCCGCCCTGACGGCGCCCGAGCCCGAGGCGGCGCTGGAGGGGCTGCTGGGGCGCCAGCTCGAGCGCCGCCAGCGCTTCGGCTACCCGCCCTTCAGCACGCTGGCGAAGCTGCAGTTCACCGCCCGCGACCGCGGCAGCGCCCTGGCCGCGGCGCAGCGCGCCGCCGACGCGCTCGTCACGGCCGGCGCGTTCGAGAGCGAGCTGCTGGGCCCCGCCAGCGCCCCGGTGGAGCGCCTTAGGGGCCGCTTCGTGTTCAACGTGCTGCTGCGCGCCGCCGACGAGGCGCGCCTCGAGGCGCTGCTGGCGGAGCTGCCCCGCGGCTACCCGGGCGCCAAGCTGCTGATCGACGTCGACCCGCAGGACGTGGGCGCGCTGCTCGACTGACCGCGCTCGTGGCGGGCGCGGCCCCGCTCGCGCGGCGCTCGGGGCCGGCGCGGCGCCCTGGGCGTGCTCGGCGGGAGGCGCCTCCCGGCGGCGGGCGCCGGCCCGCTGACGGGGGCTAAGATGGCGGCCGGAGATGACCATGCTACGCAACAGACGGGCCTCACACGACTACGAGCTGCTCGACCGCTACGAGGCCGGGCTGGAGCTGACCGGCAGCGAGGTGAAGGCGCTGCGCCAGGGGGGAGGCTCGATCGCCGAGGCGTACGCCAAGGTCGACGGCGGGCAGGTGTTCATCGAGAACATGACCATCCCCGTCTACCGCGAGGCGAGCTACAACAACCACGAGCCCACGCGCCGAAGGCGCCTGCTCCTGAACCGCCGCGAGATCGAAGAGATCGAGCGCGCGCTCGAGCGCCGGGGCCTCACCCTGGTGCCGCTGAGCCTCTACTTCAAGGACGGCTGGGCCAAGCTCGAGCTGGCGCTGGCGCGCGGCAAGAAGCTCCACGACAAGCGCGAGAGCGCCGCCAAGCAGGACGCCAAGCGCGAGATCGAGCGCGCCCTGGCGCGCGAGAGGAAGGGTTCGTGAGGCCCGCCCGGTACCTGGTGGCGCTGCTGCTGCTCCTGGCCGGCGCCGCCCTCGCGCAGTCGGGCCTGGTCGTGAACGGGCGGCCGATCAGCGGCAACGACACCACCCTGGTGCCCGGCACCAGCTACGCCCCGGCGGCGGCGCTGGCCCAGGCGCTCGGCGCCACCCTGGCCTACGACGGCAGCGCCGAGGTGGCCACCCTCGTCGTCGGCGGGCGCGTGCTGCAGGTGCGCGTGGTCGCCGACCCGGCCGACGCCGTCGGCGGCGGCGACGCGCTGTGGCTCGACGGGCGCCCGGTGCCCGGCGGGGCCGCGGTGCACCGCGACGGCGAGCTGTTCGTGCCGGTGAAGCCGGTGTCGGAGGCGCTCGGCGCCAGCGTGACGTACATGAGCGCCAACGACACCGTGGTGGTGGTGCAGCCGCGCGGCCGCCTCACGGCCATGCGCCACGGCGACGGCCACGCCGAGCGCCTGGAGCTAGCCATCAGCGCCCCGGTGCGCTACACCACCTACCTCAACGAGCCGCTCGGCACCCTGCACGTCTACCTGGAGCGCACCGACGTGGAGGTGCGCCTGCCGCCCGTGGAGGGGGAGAGCTTCACCCTCGCCACCGTCGCCGCGAGCGGCGGCGCCACCGAGGTGCGCGTGCAGCTGGAGCCGGGCGTGGGGTACGACGTCTACGCCGTGCCCGACGGCCGCGGCTTCCGCCTCAACGTCACGTTCACCGCCCCCGGCGCGCGCCGCGGCCCGGAGGTGCGCGTGGTGCTCGACCCCGGCCACGGCGGCGCCGACAGCGGCGTGGTCACGGCGGCGTTCGGCTCGGAGGCGACGCTCACCCTCGGCTTCGCCGAGCGCCTGGCGGCGGCGCTGCGGGCGCGCGGCATGTCGGTCACGCTCACGCGCGACAGCGGCCACGCCATCGGGGTCGACGAGCGCTCCCGCGCCGGCGTCGGCGCCGACCTGTTCCTCTCGCTCCACGCCGCCGACCTGCCCCTCGGCGAGTTCCGCGCCTACTACCTGGGCGACGCCGCCAACGTGCAGAGCCTGGAGATGGCGGTGCGCGAGAACGCCGGCGCGGCGCTCCGGCAGCCGGGCACCGACGAGCTGCGCCGGCGCCTGCTGCTGGGGCTGGTGCCCGACCTCGACGTGGGGCGCCGCACCGCCGAGGGCTTGGCGGCGCGCCTCAGCGCCATCGCCGGCTACCGCGCCGGCGTGGTGGCCGGGGCGCCGCTGCAGGTGCTCGGCGGCGCGGCCGGGCGCGGGCTGCTGCTCGAGTTCTCCGCCGCCGACCTCGCCTCCGACGGGCTGCCCGAGCGCCTCGCCGACGCCCTGGCGCAGCTCGTCGACGCCGGCAGCCTCGGGCTGGAGGGCCGTTGAAGGAGCGTCTCCTCGTCGCCCTCGCCCGCCCCCAGGTGCTCGTCGCGCTGTTGCTGCTGATCGCCGCGCTCGGCCTCGCGCTGTCGGTGCCGCGGCGCGAGCCGCCCCCGCGCGCGGTCATCGACCTGGAGGTGCCGAGCCCCACGCTGCGCGAGCAGCAGGTCACGGTGGTGGTGGTCGACGAGCTCGGCCTCGAGCGCGAGCGCAGCGTGACGCTGCCGCTGCCCGAGGGCGACACCGCGCGGCTGACGGCGGTCTTCGCCGAGCTGCGCCAGCTCTCGTTCGAGCAAGGGGTGTGGCCGGCGGCGCTGCCGGTGCCGCGCCTGTTCGTCAGCGGCACCACGCTGGTGGTCGACGTGCGCGTGCCCGAGCCGGTGGGCGTGAGCGTCGAGCAGGAGAGCGCGCTGCTGCGCTCGCTGGTCGGCACCGCCCAGCGCAACGGCATGGCGCAGGTGGTGTTCCTGCGCGACGGGCGCCCGACCGACACGCTGCTGGGGCACGTGGCGGTGGCGTCCGAGCTCGGCGCGGGGCGCTAGGCGGCGCCCCGCTGCGTCTCAGCCGCTCGGCTCAGGGGTACATGCGCGTGAGCATGCGCGGGAACGGGATGACCTGGCGGATGTGCTGCACGCCGGTGACCCAGGCGAGGAAGCGCTCGAGGCCCATGCCGTAGCCCGAGTGCGGCACCGTGCCGTAGCGCCTCAGGTCGAGGTACCACTCGAACGCCTCGCGCGGCAGGCCGTGCTGGTCGATGCGCTCCTCCAGCAGCTTCAGGTCGTGGATGCGCTGCGAGCCGCCGATCAGCTCGCCGTAGCCCTCGGGGGCGATCATGTCGGAGGCCAGCACGCGCGTGGGGTCGCCGGGCACGGGCTCCATGTAGAACGCCTTGGCCTCGGTGGGCCACTTCTCGACGAACACGGGACGGTCGTAGCGCTCGCCGAGCATCGTCTCGTGCGGCGCGCCGAAGTCGTCGCCGAACGTCAGCGCCTCGCCGCGCGCGTTGAGGTACTCGATGGCCTCGTCGTAGCTGATGCGCGGGAAGCCCCCCTCGGCGGTGGGCTCGAGCTTCTTCGGGTCGCGGCCCAGGGACTCCAGCTCGGCGGCGCGCCGCTCCAGCACGCGCCCCACCAGGTAGGCGACCATCTCCTCCTGCAGCGCCATGTTGCCCTCGTGGTCCAGGTAGGCGACCTCGGGCTCGAGCATCCAGAACTCGAGCAGGTGGCGGCGCGTCTTGCTCTTCTCGGCGCGGAAGGTGGGCCCGAAGGTGTACACCTTGCCGAGCGCCATCGCGCCGGCCTCGGCGTACAGCTGGCCGGTCTGGGCCAGGTAGGCCTTGTCCTCCTCGAACAGGTCGATCTCGAACAGGTTGGTGGTGCCCTCGGCGGCCGACGGGGTGAACACCGGCGAGTCGAAGCGCACGAAGCCGCGCTCGCCGAAGAACTCGTGCACCCCGCGCTCCACCTCGTCGCGCACGCGCAGGATCGCCCACGGCGCCCGGTGGCGCAGGTAGAGGTGGCGGTGCTCGAACAGGAAGTCGACGCCGTGCTCCTTGGGCGTGATGGGGTAGTCGGTGCTCTCGCCGACCACCTCGACCCCGGTCACGGCCAGCTCCACCCCGCTGGGGGCGCGCTCGTCGGCGCGCACGCTGCCCGTGACGAGCACGCTGCACTCCTGGGTCAGGTGGCGCGCGCGCTCGAAGACCTCCTCGGCGACGTCGTTCTTGGCGACCACCCCCTGCACGAAGCCGCTGCCGTCGCGCAGCTGCAGGAAGGCGATCTTGCCGCTCGAGCGGAGGTTGGTGAGCCAGCCGGCGACCGTGACGGTGTCGCCGACGTGCTGTGGGAGCCGGGCGATGGGGGTGTAGCTCATGGACGCGAGTGTATCAGTCCGCCGGCGGCGGCGATCGCCTCTTCCAGGGCCTCCACCGCGCCGCACGCCTCGACGTGGCCGACGCTGGGGAACTCCGCCAGCAGCTCCGGGGTGGCGTTCGCCATCACCCGCGGGTGGCCCACCACGCGCAGCATCGGCAGGTCGCCGTCGGTGTCGCCCACGGCCATCACCTGGGCGAGGTCGAGGCGCAGCTGCTCGGCCAGCAGCGCCACGGCGCTGGCCTTCGACACCCCCTCGCGCGTGAGGCTCACGAAGGCGATGTCGGGCAGCGCGGGGCTGACGGCGTGCGACAGCTGCAGGTCGGCCGGAGCCTCCTCGACGATGGCGGCCTCCTCGCCCAGCGGCACCACCCACTGGGCGCGCACCACCGGCTCGGTGGCGGCCACCTGCTCCAGGTCGCGCACGATGGCGGTGACGCCGATGGTGGCGGCGTGGCGTTGCGACAGGGGCGTGGAGCGCTCGACGTAGAGCGAGTCGGGGGTGTAGAGCTCCAGCACCACGCCGTGGCGGCGCGACGCCTCGATCAGCTGGCGCGTGTCGCTCTCCTTGAGCGACACCACCTTGACGGTGCGGCCGTCGGTGTAGCCCACGTGCGCGCCGCTCTGGAACACGTGCGGGTTGCCGGCGCCCAGGCGCTGGGCGATCCTCTGCGCCGCCCCGAAGCCGGGGCGGCCGGTGCACACCGCGAGCTTGACGCCCGCCTCCACCGCCGCCTCGGCGGCGTCCCACACGCACTGGTCGACCTGCCCGCTGGCACCGATGATGGTGCCGTCGAGGTCCAGGACGACGAGCGGGATCATCGGGAGCCCGGCTCGGCGGGCTTCAGGGCCAGGCCGAGCTCGGCGAGCTGCTCCGCGTCGACGGGCCCCGGCGCCCCGGTGAGCGGGTCGGCGCCGCGCTGGTTCTTCGGGAACGCGATGGTGTCGCGGATGCTGCCGGTGCCGGCCAGCAGCATCACGAGCCGATCGAGGCCCCAGGCGATGCCGCCGTGCGGCGGGGCGCCGTACGCCAGCGCCTCCAGGAAGAAGCCGAAGCGGCGCCGCGCCTCCTCGCGCGAGAAGCCGAGCGCGGCGAACATGCGCTCCTGCACGTCGAGGCGGTGGATGCGCAGGCTGCCCCCGCCCACCTCGGAGCCGTTCAGCACCAGGTCGTAGGCGTGGGCGCGCACGCTGCCCGGGTCGCTCTCCATCAGCTCCAGGTCGCTGTCGCGGGGGCGCGTGAACGGGTGGTGCATGTAGGTGTAGGCGCCCGAGTCGTCGTCGAGCTCGAGCAGCGGGAAGTCGACCACCCACAGGAACGCCAGCTGGGCGTCGTCGAGCTCGAGGCCCAGCAGCCCCGGCAGGCGCAGGCGCACGGCGCCGAGCGCGGTGCTGGCGCGCTTCCACTCGTCGGCCACCAGCAGCAGCGTGGCGCCCTCGCCGCCGGCCAGCTCGGCCAGCGCGGCGGTCTCGGCGTCGGAGAGGAACTTGGCGGCGGGGCCGCTGAAGCCCTCGGCGGTGCGCTTGAGCCACGCCAGCCCCTTGGCGCCGTGGCGCTTGGCGTGCTCCTCGAGCTCGCTGAGCGCCTTCCGCGTGAGCGGCGCGGCCTGCTCGGCCGGTACCAGCAGCGCCTTGACCACCCCGCCCGCCTCGAGCGCGGCGGAGAAGCCGCGGAAGCCGCTGTTCGCCAGCGTGGCGGAGACGTCGAGCAGCTCGAAGCCGAAGCGCACGTCGGGCTTGTCGGAGCCGTAGCGCTCCATGGCCTCGCGGTAGCTCAGGCGCGGGAACGGCGTGGCCACCTCGGCGCCGATGGCTTCGCGCACCACGTGTGCCATCAGCTCCTCGTTGAGCGCCAGCACGTCGTCCTCGTCCACGAACGACATCTCCAGGTCGAGCTGGGTGAAGTCGGGCTGGCGGTCGGCGCGCAGGTCCTCGTCGCGGAAGCAGCGCGCGACCTGGAAGTAGCGGTCCAGGCCCGCGATCATCAGCAGCTGCTTGAAGAGCTGCGGCGACTGGGGAAGGGCGTAGAACGAGCCCGGCGCCTGGCGGGCGGGCACCAGGAAGTCGCGCGCCCCTTCGGGGGTGCTCAGCGTCAGCAGCGGCGTCTCGACCTGGGTGAAGCCGCGCGCGTCGAGGAAGTCCCAGATGGCCTTGACGACGCGGTGGCGGACCAGCAGCGGGCGCAGCGCCTCGGGGCGCCGCAGGTCGAGGTAGCGGTACCTCAGGCGCAGGTCCTCGCTGACCTCGGAGGCGTCGACGGAGCCGTCGACCAGGAACGGCGGCGTGCGGGCGGGGGAGAGCACGGTGAGGGCGCTCGCCACTACCTCCACCTCGCCGGTGGCCAGGCGCTGCGAGCGCTGCCCCTCGGGACGCAGCCGCACCATGCCCTCCACCTCCACCACGTACTCGCTGCGCACGCCCTCGGCGGCGGCGAAGGCAGCGGCGTCGTCGGGCTCGACGACCACCTGGGTCATGCCGTGGCGGTCGCGCAGGTCGACGAACACCAGACCGCCGAGGTCGCGGCGGCGGTTCACCCAGCCCTGCAGCCGCACCTGCTTGCCGACGTCGCTCGCGCGGAGCGCCCCGCAGTCGTGGGTCCTCATGCTCACGAGCGTATCAGAGCTCCTTCGTGGCGCCGGGGGCGCCCGCCTGCAGCAGGGGGGCGAGCTCGTCCTCGCGCACCTCGCGCTGCTCGCCGCTGGCGAGCTCCTTGAGCTGCCACACGCCGCGCTCGCGCTCGCTGCCACCGCGCAGAGCGGCGTAGCGCGCGCCGGCGCGGTCGGCGTCCTTCAGGCCCTTGCCGGGGTTGCGGCGCTGGTAGGCGAACTCGACGCGCAGGCCCGCCTCGCGCAGGCGGCGCGCCAGCGCGGCGCCCTCGCCCACGGCCGCGTCGTCGAGCGGCACGAGGAAGAGCACCGGGCCCTCCACGGCGGCCTCGCCGCGCCCCTCCTGCTCGAGCGCGTCGAGCACGCGCTCGATGCCGAACGCCCAGCCGATGCCAGGCAGCTGCGGGCCGCCCAGCAGCTCCACCAGGCCGTCGTAGCGGCCGCCGCCGCCCAGCGCCGACTGGGCGCCGATGCCCACGTAGTGCACCTCGAAGGCGGTGCGGCGGTAGTAGTCGAGGCCGCGCACGATGCTGTCGTCGACCTCGAACGGCACGCCCCACGCGGTGAGGTAGCCGGCCACCGCGTCGAAGTGGCGGCGCGCCTCGTCGCCCAGCAGCTCGAGGGGGCGCTTGAGGCCCGCGATCAGCTCCTGGTCGCGGGCGTCCTTGCTGTCGAGCACGCGCATGGGGTTGAGGCGCAGGCGCTCGCGGCTCGCCTCCGAGAGCTCGGCGGCGTGCGGCGCGAGCGCCTCGCGCAGGTAGGCGTTGTAGGCGGCGCGGTCCTCGGGGTCGCCGACCGAGCCCAGCTGGATGCGGTGGCGCGTGAGGCCGGCGCGCGCCAGCGTGCGGTAGAGGAGCTCGATGGCCTCGGCGTCGGCCAGGGGCGTGGCGTTGCCGATGGTCTCGAGGTTCACCTGGTGGAACTGGCGGTAGCGCCCGCGCTGCACGTTCTCGGCGCGGAAGGCGGGGCCGGCGCTCCACAGCTTCACGGGCAGCGGGCGCGTGTGCATGCCGTGCTGGATGAAGGCGCGCACCACGGCGGCGGTGAACTCGGGGCGCAGGCTGAGGCGCCGGCCGCCGCGGTCCTCGAAGGTGTACATCTCCTTCTGCACCACCAGGTCGGCGGAGTCGCCGACCGACTTCTCGAACACCTCGGCGTGCTCGAAGATCGGCGTGGTGAGGCGCCCGGCGCTGGCGGTGCCCAGCACCTCGGCGGCGGCGTCGACCACCGAGCGCCACCGAGCGTCCTGCTCGGGGAGGATGTCGTTCGTGCCTTTGACGGCCTGCAGCTTCATAGTGGCCGAGTGTACACCCGGTGGCTGGGGCCCACAAAGGCGCGGGGCCGCGCGGACGCGGCCCCGGTGGCGGTCGGTTCTCTTCGGGTCCGTTACGGCAGGCTGATGGGGAACGCCTCGCCGCGCACGCCGTTGGCGACCACGATGAGCCAGCCGGTGCCGGCCTCGTCCGGGGAGACGAACTCGATGCGGTTCGGGGTCCAGGAGAGCACCTGCACGCGCTGGCCGTCGCGGGCGTCGGGCGTGCGGGCGAAGAGGACGTAGTTGGCTCTCTCGCCACCCGTGCGGCCATCGCCGAGGTTGCGGCCTTGCACGACGACGGTGTCGCCCATGGTCTGGGGCACGGTCACGGCCAGGACCTGGACCGGCACGCGCATGGTGATGTCGGTCGACGGGGCGCAGGCGCCGAGCAGCACGGCGAGGGCGCCGGTGAGGATGAGGGCGAGACGCTTCACGTGAGTCCTCCTACGGGGTGAGCCTACGTACGGGCGGGGTCCGCGTCAATGGATTGTTTCATAACCTACAGAGCGGCTTTGCGGCCTTTCCCACGCGGGGCGCGGCGCGCGCGTCGGCGCGGGGCGCGCTTCGGTACGATGACGTGGTGACCAGCCACTTCTTCGCCTACCTCGCCCGCATGAAGTTCATCCAGCGGTGGGGCCTGATGCGCAACACCCGCCCGGAGAACACCCAGGAGCACAGCCTGCAGGTCGCGATGATCGCGCACGGCCTGGCGGTGATCGGCAACCGCAGGTACGGCGGGAACGTCGACCCCGACCGCACCGCGCTCCTGGCGGTCTTCCACGACGCCGAGGAGGTCATCACCGGCGACGTGCCCACGCCCATCAAGTACTTCAACCCTAGCATCAAGGAGGCGCTGTTCGACATCGAGACGGTGGCCAGGAAGCGCCTGCTGGCGATGCTGCCGGAGGAGCTGCGCGAGGACTACAACGACCTGTTCTTCCACCAGGAGCGGGACGAGGCGGCGTGGCGCGTGGTCAAGCAGGCCGACAAGATCTGCGCCTACCTGAAGTGCCTCGAGGAGGCGAAGGCCGGCAACGAGGAGTTCCAGAAGGCGGAGCAGTCGATCCTCAAGGAGCTGCAGCAGGACCCCGACCCGGCGCTCCGCTACTTCCTCGAGACGTTCGTGCCGTCGTTCCGGCTCACGCTCGACGAGCTGAACTAGGCGGACGGGATGCGGCCGGCGGCGGGTTCCCAGGTCGAGGCACCGTTCGGCGGTGGCGGTGGCGACCGTCCGGCGGGCGCCGGCTCCGGGCTGGTGGCGGCGGCCGTTCGGGGCGCGTCGCGGGGCGCGTGGGGCGCGGGCGCGTGGGCCGGCGCTGGCGTAAGGGTCGCGCGGAGGGGCGCGCGCGGTCCGGTCGTGCCTGGGGTCACGAAGACGTTGCTAGTGCGAGCTGGCACGAGCATGACGATAGTGCCAGAAGGTACAAGCGGAACGTTCGTGCGGGCTGGCACAAGCGGTATGCTCGTGCGTTCGTGCTCGACCGAGCCGGCACGGCCGACGCGCCCGACCGGTCTCGTGGGTGAGGAGGGAGCAGCATGCCCGAGGTAGACGTCGACATCGGGTCGCTGGTCGACGAGCTGCAGGCGCTCCTGGCCGCGCGCCGCTTCGAGGCGCTGCACGCGCGGCTCCACGAGCTGCCGGTCCCCGACGTGGCCGAGGTGCTCGAGCGCGCCCCCGACGAGGTCGAGGCCGTGCTCTTCCGGCTGCTGGACCAGGAGCGGGCGCGCGACACCTTCGAGTACTTCAGCGTCGCCGCCCAGGAGCGGCTGCTGCGCGGCCTGGGCGACCGCGAGGTGGCCGCCATCATGAACGAGATGTCGGCCGACGACCGCACGGCGCTGCTCGAGGAGCTGCCCGGCAAGGTCACGCGCCGCCTGCTTAACCTGCTGGACCCCGAGGAGCGCCGGGTGGCGGTCGAGCTCCTCAACTACCCCGAGGAGTCGATCGGGCGCCTGATGACCCCCGACTACGTGGCGGTGAAGCCCGACTGGACCGTCACCGACGCCCTGGAGCACATCCGCAAGTTCGGCCGCGACTCCGAGACCCTCAACGTGGTGTACGTCACCGGCCCCGGCGGCGTGCTGATCGACGACCTGCGCATGCGCGAGCTGCTGCTGGTGGAGCCCACCACGCGCATGCGCGACATGATGGACGAGCAGTTCGTGGCGCTCAGGGCCACCGACGACCAGGAGGAGGCGGTCGCGCTCTTCCGCAAGCACGACCGCTCGGCGCTGCCGGTGGTCGACGGCAAGGGCGTGCTGGTCGGCATCGTCACCGTCGACGACGTGCTCGACGTGGCCGAGGAGGAGGCCACCGAGGACATCCACCTGCTGGGCGGCGTCGAGGCGCTCGAGGAGCCGTACCTGTCGAGCTCGCTGGCCACCGTCGTGCGCAAGCGCGCGGTGTGGCTCGTGCTGCTGTTCCTGGGCCAGACGCTCACGACCTCGGTGATGGGCTTCTTCGAGGGGGAGATCGCCAACGCCGTGGTGCTGGCGCTGTTCCTGCCCCTGATCATCTCCTCGGGCGGCAACTCCGGCTCGCAGGCGGCGGCGCTGGTCACGCGCGCCATGGCGCTGGGCGAGGTCACCATCGAGCGCTGGTGGCTGGTGGTGCGGCGCGAGCTCGTGGCCGGCCTCACGCTCGGGCTGATCCTCGGCGTGCTCGGCTTCCTGCGGGTGGCCCTGGTGGGGGCGTTCGGCGGCGCCTACGGCGAGCACTGGCTGCCGATCGCGGTCACGATCGCGCTGGCGCTGGTGGGCGTGGTGGCGTGGGGCTCGCTGGTGGGCTCGGTGCTGCCCCTGGTGCTAAAGCGCCTGGGTGCCGACCCGGCGGCGTCGTCGACGCCGTTCGTGGCCACGGTCGTCGACGTCACCGGCATCGTGATCTTCTTCGGCCTGGCGAAGCTGGTCCTCGCCGGGACGCTGCTCTGACGCCGGCGCCCGGGGCGTGCGTGTTATCAAATCGTTCCGGCCGGCGTCGGCCTCCGCGGAGCCGCGGGGGATCGCTCCGCGGGCCCTACGAGCGCGAGGCCCGGAACACCAGCACCGCGCTAGCCGGCGTGGCGGGCGCGCCGCTGTAACCCTCGAGCACCGTCACCCGCTCGAAGCCGGCCTCCTGGAGCATCGCCTGCACCTCGTTCGCGAGGTAGAGCTGCTCCAGGAGCGAGCGTTCCTCTTGCGCCACCAGCGCGCCGTCGCGCCACAGACGCACCCGCACCTCGCGCGTGGCGCGCTGGGCGAGCGGGTCGAGGGCGACCAGGCGCGTGGTCAGCTCGAGCTCGTCGCCGTCGGCGGCCACGCGGCGCTCGCCCGCCGCGGGCCAGGGGAGAGGGAGCTCGCGCTGGCCCGCGGACGTCCAGTAGCGCCACTCCTCCTCGGAGGCGTAGGGCAGGTGATGGTCGAGCAGCAGCGTGCCGCCCGGCTCCAGGTGGGCGTGGACGCGGCGCAGCGCCTCCTGGTCGTGGGCGCGCACGCCGCCGAGGCCGAGGACGCCGCACATGATCGCGGAGCGGTAGCGCCGCGGCAGGTCGAGCTCCTGCGCCGCCTGCCGGTGGAGGGTCACGCTCACGCCCTCGGCGCCGGCGCGGGCGCGGCAGCGGGCGAGCATGTCGGCGGAGTCGTCGCACCCCTCCACCTCGAGCCCCGCCTTCACGAACGGCACGAGCAGCCGCCCGCTGCCGCAGCCCACGTCGAGCGTGGGTCCACCGAGCTCGCGCAGCCGCGCCCCGAAGTGCTCGACCTCGGGCCCGCCCACGTTGAACTCGGCCCACCAGCGCGCCACCAGCCCGTGGTGCCAGACCCGCGGCGCCTCGCGGTCGGCCGGGGTCACGCGCCCTCCGGCGGCGCGAGAGGGGCGAGCGGGGCCCCGCCCGCCGGGGACGGCGTTAGCGGTTCGCTTCCATGTACCGCGCGAAGCGGTCCAGGATCGCCTGCCAGCCGTCGCGCTGCATCTCGGCCGGGTGGGTCTCCTCGGCGTCGAAGGTGACCGTGACGGTCACGCCGTCCTCCCCCGCGTCGAACTCCACGCGGGCGTGGCGCTCGCCGAACTCGTACTCGATCAGCTCCTGCGGCACGACCTTGGTGTAGGTGCCGGCGAAGTCGAAGCCGTCGCTGCCGTCCTTGGCCTCCATGCGCGAGGAGAACTTGCCCCCGGGGCGCAGGTCGACGGTGGAGCTGGTGGTGTGCCAGTCGTCGGACGCGGCGTTCCACTGCTTGATGGCTTCGGGGTCGGAGTAGGCGCGCCATACCTCGGCCAGCGGCGCGTCGATGGTCGTCTGCACGCTGATCTTCATCGGCTTCCCTCCTGACGTGGGTTCCGGTCAGCTTACAGGACGTTCGCGGATCAGACGTGCTGGTCGAACATGACGCGCATCAGACGTGCTGGTCGAACATGATGACGTTGCCGTCGGGGTCGGTGAGGACGATGTGGGCCGGGCCGCTGCCGCCTGGGTCGGCGCGGGTGGTGAGCTCGACGCCCTGCGCCTCGAGCGCGCGCTGGATGTCGCGCACGTCGGTGAACGTCTCGAGCGGCTGCGCCTCCTGGTCCCAGCCGGGGTTGAAGGTGAGGACGTTGCCCTCGAACATGCCCTGGAACAGGCCGATCACGGTGGTGCCGTTCTTCAGGATGAGCCAGCCCTGGGCCTGGTCGCCGCCCATGGTGGTGAAGCCGAGCTTCTCGTAGAACGCCCGCGAGGCCGCGAGGTCCTTCACCGCCAGGCTGACCGAGAACGCGCCGAGTCGCATGTGGAGCCTCCTTGACGATCGGTGTCGCTGGTGTCGCTTCGCCGCCAGCGTAACCGCTAGCCTGGCGGCCGGGCCCCGGGGCCGAGCTGCGGCGCGGGGGCGCCCTCGTCCGCGCCTGGCCAGCTCCGCCAGGCGCCCGTCCAGCGCGCGAGCGTGCGCGACCGCGACCGTGCGCTACCATTACCGGCGTGAAGAGGACCCTCCTAGGCGCCATCGCCGCGCTCCTGCTGCTCCCCGCCTGCGCTCCCAGCGTGACGGTGGAGGACACGCGCGCCAACCTGACCGAGTTCACGCTCGCGGCGCTCCCGCGCGACCAGCGCTGGGTCATCGCCGTGCCGAGCTTCACCGTGGGGTCGGGTAGCGTGCGCATCGGCTCGGTGGACCTGTCGCAGGAGGGGCCCGAGTTCTACAAGGAGCTCGGCTCGGGCGTCGCCGACGTGTTCATCGCCGAGGCGTACGAGAGCCAGCAGTTCCGCATCACCGAGCGCGCCGAGATCGACAAGGTGCTGTTCGAGCAGGACCTCGCCCAGTCGGGGCGGGTGAACCCCGAGACGGCCGCCGAGCTCGGGCGCATCGAGGGCGCCGAGCTCCTGGTGCTGGGCAGCGTCAGCGAGTTCGGGGTGCAGACCACCGGCGGTGGCGGCAAGGTGCTGGGCATCTTCGGCGGCGGCTCCGAGACGGTCACGGCGCGGGTGGCGGTGGAGATCCGCTTCGTCGACACCGTCACCGCCGAGATCATGGCCATCGGCCGCGGCGTCAGCGAGGTGTCGCAGCGCAACGTGAGCGTGGACGTGGCCAACGTGATGACCAACCTGCGGGTCGGGCGCACCGGCACCACCATCGTCGACTACGCGGTCCGCAACGCCATCCGGGCGGCGATCGAGAACGCCGCCAGGTCGCTGCCGCCTAAGGGCGCGGCGGGTGGCGGCTGAGCGGCGTCCGCCTAGCGGCGCCGGGTTCAGGGCGAGGCTCGGCTACCGAGCGACCGCGCCGGCGCCACGCTACGGCGGTGCGGTCACGCGTCGTCAAGCCACGTCCGTGCCCAGCCGGCACCACGCGATGAAGTCGACCTGCACCGGCGCCGCGCCGGCGGCCCGTAGCGCCGCGTTGGCCTTGCCGCGGTGGTACTGCGAGTGCAGGAACAGGTGGAGCAGCGCGTCGCCCACCGCCGACTCGAGCT
>Ga0123332_1000683_pt1 | contig 34291 bp, 31 predicted proteins | sample BioC12SIPDNA_4_FD_89958 | JGI IMG/M metagenome (GOLD analysis project Ga0123332, IMG submission 89958) | Anaerobic biogas reactor microbial communites from Washington, USA - Biogas_R2_A C12 SIP DNA | ecosystem: Engineered > Bioreactor > Anaerobic > Unclassified | place: Washington, USA... | reverse complement strand
CCGCCGCCCTGACCCTGGGAGCCCTGGCCCTGGCCGCCCTGACGGTTCTGGCCACCCCGGGAGCCCTTGCCGTCCGGAGCGCCCTCGCCATCCTGGGATCCCTGGTCGCCCCGGTCACGACGGTCGCCGGAGCGCGACTTCGCGCCGGCCCCATCGGCCGGGTCGGAGCCCTCGGCGGAATCCTCGTCGCCGGCGGTCTCGTCGGTGACGGCCTCGACGTCCGCGTCCGCGGTGTCATCCTCGGCGGACGCCTCGCCCTCGTCCGCCGCGCCGGCGGCGTCCGAGCCCGATCCCGACCCGGACTCGGCGTCACCGGAGCCGGACCCGGCCTCGGCGCCGTCGGTGACGCCGGCCAACTCGAGGATCAGCGAGATGATCGTCGCCTTCCTGGCCCTCGCCGGGGGCTTCTTGCCGAGCGACTCGGCGATCTGGCTGAGCTCGTCGCGCTCCTTGGCCTCCAACAGGGAACGTTCGAATCCACTCATCGCTACCTCGCTTTTCGAGAGCCGTCCGGCTCGGGGGCCCGGGCACCGCGGCCGACGGCCACGACACCAGCAGGGGGGAGAACGGTGTCCCGGGTTCGCGGGGCCGGCATCGAGACCGGCGCAACCCCGCGGGGACGCGGGCGAGCATACAAACCACACGAGGTGCCTGGCACCTCGTGTGGTTTTCAGCCGGTGGGGCGGAACCGGCGGAGCCGCAGCGAGTTGGTGACGACGAACACGCTGCTGAGGGCCATCGCCGCGCCGGCCAGCATCGGGTTGAGCAGCCCGGCCGCGGCGGCGGGGAGGGCGGCGACGTTGTAGGCGAACGCCCAGAACAGGTTGCTCTTGATCGTCGCCAGCGTGCGCCGGCTGAGGCGGATCGCGTCGACCGCCCCCCGCAGGTCGCCGCGGACCAGGGTCAGGTCGCTCGCCTCGATCGCCACGTCGGTTCCGGTGCCCATCGCCAGGCCGAGGTCGGCCTGGGCCAGGGCGGCGGCGTCGTTCACCCCGTCGCCGACCATGGCGACGACCCGCCCCTCGCCCTGGAGCCGCCGCACGACCTCGACCTTCTCCTCGGGCAGCACCTCGGCGGTCACCTCGTCGATGCCGACCCGACCGGCGACGTGGCGGGCGGCGCGCTCGTTGTCGCCGGTGAGCAGCACCGGGCGGAGGCCGAGGTCACGCAGACCGGCGATCGCCTCGGCCGAGGTGGGCTTCACCGTGTCGGACACGACGACGACGGCCCGGACGGCGCCGTCCCAGCCGACGAGGATCGGGGTGCGCCCCTCGGCCTCGGCGGCGTCGCGGGCGGCGCGCAGGTCGTCGGAGAGGGGCAGGGACCAGTCGGCGAGGAACCGCTCGCGACCGGCGACCACCGCGTGGCCGTCGACCACGCCGGTGACCCCGAGGCCCTGGGTGCTGGCGAAGGACTCGACCGGCACCATCTCGATGCCGCGCGCCCGTGCGCCGTCGGCGATGGCGGCGGCGATCGGGTGCTCCGATGCGTCCTCGACCGACGCGGCGAGGCGCAGCGCCTCGTCCGCGTCGACGCCGTCGGCCGCCACCACCTCGACCAGCGCCATCTCGCCGGTGGTGACCGTGCCGGTCTTGTCGAGGACCACGGTGTCGACGCGCCGGGTCGACTCCAGCACCTCGGGGCCCTTGATCAGGATGCCGAGCTGCGCGCCGCGGCCGGTCCCGACCATCAGGGCGGTCGGCGTGGCCAGCCCCAGCGCACACGGGCAGGCGATGATCAGCACCGCGACCGCCGCGGTGAAGGCGGTCGAGACCGGGTCGGACCCGGCCGCGGTGAGCCAGAACCCGAACGTGGCGGCGGCCAGGCCGAACACGACGGGGACGAACACGGCGGACACCCGGTCGGCCAGGCGCTGCACCGGGGCCTTGCCGGTCTGGGCGTCCTCGACGAGGCGGGCGATGCGGGCCAGGGCGGTGTCGGCGCCGACCCGGGAGGCCTCGACGACGAGCCGGCCTCCGGCGTTGATCGTGGCCCCGGTCACGGCGTCGCCGGGCCCGACCTCCACCGGCACGGGCTCGCCGGTGAGCAGCGAGGTGTCGATCGCCGAGGTGCCGTCGACGACCGTGCCGTCGGTGGCGACCTTCTCGCCCGGCCGGACGACGAACCGGTCGCCGACGCCGAGGTCCTCGACCGGCACCCGCACCTCCACCCCCTCGCGCAGCACGGCGACGTCCTTGGCGCCCAGCTCCAGGAGGGCGCGCAGGGCGGCCCCGGAGCGACGCTTGGCCCGGGCCTCCGCCCACCGCCCGGCCAGCAGGAACGTGGTGACCCCGGCGGCGACCTCGAGGTAGATCTGGCTCGACGCCATGCCCCGCTCGGGTCGGATCGAGAGGGAGTGGGTGAGGCCGATCTCCCCGGCGTCGCCGAGCAGGAGCGCCCAGACCGACCAGCCGAAGGCGGCGAGGATCCCGACGCTGACGAGCGTGTCCATCGTCGCCGCGCCGTGGCGCAGGTTGGTCCACGTCGCCCGGTGGAACGGCCACGCGCCCCAGATCGCGACCGGGGCGGTCAGGGTCAGCGACACCCACTGCCAGCCGTCGAACTGGAGGGCCGGCACCATCCCCATCAGGATCACCGGGAGGGCGAGGGCGGCCGACACGATCGTGCGGTGGCGCAGGACGTCGACCGGCGCCACGTCGTGGGCCATGTGGTCATGCGGGTCGTGCCCGCCGTGCGCGGTGGGCCCGTGGTCGGCACCGGGATCGTGGTGGCCACCGTGGTGACCGTCCGCCGCGCCGACGGCGGCCCGCGCCGGCACGGTCGCGCCGTAGCCGACCGACTCGACCGCGGCGACCAGGTCGTCATCGGCGAGCCCACCGTCGACGAGCACGCGGGCCTTCTCGGTGGCGTAGTTGACCGTCGCCTCGACGCCGTCGAGGCGGTTGAGCTTCTTCTCCACCCGGGCGGCGCACGACGCGCACGTCATCCCGGTGATGTCGAGATCGACCCGGCGGGCGTCGGTACCGGTGTCAGCCGCCATCGTCGTCCTCCTCGTGGTCGTCGTGGCCGCCGCCCGATCCGTCGGTGGTGCCGGTCCCGCCGGTCGTCCCGGGATCGGTCCCGACGGCCGGGATCGATCCGGCCGTACCCGTCTCCGGGACGGTGACGGTGAAGCCCACGGTGTACAGCGTGCCGTCGACCTTGACGTCGAGGATCAGGCGGTAGGTGCTGCTCTCGGGAAAGTAGACGTCGAACGTGAGCCCGCCCGCGTGGGGGGTGGGCACGGCGGTCGACTGCACCCGGTCGGTGGTGCGGTACACGACGAGGTGCCCGCGGCCGTCGAGGTAGGCGTCGGGCTCGATCGCCTCGCCGTCGCGGGTGACGGTGAAGTGGACCTCGTTCGGCCCCCGCTGGGGCCGGGCCGTCAGCACGACCGCGAGGTGCTCGTCGAGCGCGACGACCGTCGGATCCGAGGCGCCCGGACCGTGGCCGCCGTCGTCCTCGTGCCCGGAGCCGGTGTCGAGCGGCCCGACGACGGTGCCGACCGCCGCACCGGCCGTCCCGAGGACGACCAGCGCCACGGCGAAGGCGACCAGCCGGGCGACGACGCTCACGGCACCACGGCGTACCCCGCCTCGTCGACGGCGGCGGCGACCGCGTCGGGGGCGAGGTCCGCGGTGGAGTCGATCGTGACCGCGCCGGTGGGGAGGTCGACCTCGACGGCGGTGACGCCGGGCAGGGCGCCGACCTCCTGCTTCACGGCGGCGACGCAGTGGCCACAGGTCATCCCCTCGACGGTGACGGTGGTGCGGGCCATGGTGGGTCCTCCTCGTTCGGGATACCCCTAGGGGGTATCCCCACCCTACCGGGCCGGACCGGAGGGCGGCAACGCCTCCGCGGTGCGGGTGCCGCCGATCCACGCCCGGTGCAGCCCCGCGTAGATCCCGTCGAGGGCCACCAGCTCGGCGTGGGTGCCCTGCTCGGCGAGCCGGCCGCGATCGAACACGAGCACCCGGTCGGCCCGCTCGGCGGTGGACAGCCGGTGGGCGACGGTGACGGTCGTGCGGCCCTCGGCGAGCCGGTCGAGCGCCTCGGCCAGGGCCCGCTCGGTCTCGGGGTCGACCGCCGAGGTCGCCTCGTCGAGGATCAGCAGCCCGGGGTCGGCGACCTGGGCCCGCACGAGGGCGACGAGCTGGCGCTCGCCCACCGACAGCGAGTCGCCGCGCTCCCCCGCCTCGGTGTCGAGCCCCCGGGGCAGCCGGTCGACCCACCAGCGCAGCCCGACGGCATCGACCGCGGCCTCCACGTCCGCGGCGGTGGCGCCGAGGCGGCCGAGGGCGATGTTGGCGCCGACGGAGCCGGCGAACAGGAAGCCGTCCTGGGGCACCATCCCGATCCGCTCGAGGCGCGACCCCGCCGCCACGTCGCCGAGATCGAGACCTCCGACCTCGACCCGTCCCGCGGTCGGATCGGCCAGGCGGGCCAGCAGCCGGGCGAAGGTGGTCTTGCCCGAGCCGGTCTGGCCGACGATCGCCACCGACTCCCCCCGCCGGATCTCGACGTCGACCCCGGTGAGCGCCAGGGCGGGCGCGCCCCGGTAACCGAAGTCGAGGCCCTCGACGCGGACGCCGAGCGGACCCTCCGGCAGCGGCCGGCCCGGGTCGGGTTCGACCACCTCGATCGGGACGTCGAAGGTGCTCAGGACCTTGCGGGCGCCCGCCGCCGCGTTCTGGGTCTGGTCGAGCACCTCACCCAACTCGGCGACCGGCTGGGTCAGCAGGGTGACGAGGAACGTGAAGGCGACCAGCTCGCCGGCGTCGAGGCCCCAGCTCGGGCCCTGCCACACGCCGATGGCGGCGACGGCGGCCACCGCGACCGCCCCGAAGATGTCGCCCAGCGGGAACATCACCGCGAACAGCCGGGCGGCGCGCAGCTCGGCCCGGTACTGGGCGCGCACCGCCGCGCGCAGCCGTCGTCGGGCCCGGGGCGCCAGGCCGTAGGCCCGGATCACCGCCGCGCCGCCGATCGCCTCGGAGAACTCGCCGAGCGTGTCGCCGACCCGTGACCGCACCGCGTCCCAGGCCCGGAGCTGGCGGATCTGGAGCCACCGCAGCAGGAACACGACCGGCAGGAACACGAGGATCGTCACCAGGGTCAGCCGCCACGAGTAGGCGAGCATCACGGCCGTGATCCCGAGGATCGTCGCCGTCGAGCCGAGCCAGACCATGGCGCCCCAGCTCCAGAACTGCGACAGGGTCTCGACGTCGCTGCTCACCCGCGAGACGAGGATCCCCCGGCGCGACTCGTCGTGCTCGGCCGCCGAGAGCCGGTGGATGTGGCGGAACGTCCGCACCCGCAGGCCGGCCAGGCCCGCCTCCGCCGCCCGGGTCAGCCGGGCGAGGCCGGCCCGCTCGACGAACCAGAAGCCGAGGATCGCGGCCGCCGCGACGAAGGTGGCGTTGCGGATGAACGCGGGTCGATAGCCGTCGGGCCCGAGCAGGCCTCGGTCGATCACCTGCTGGAGGAGGATCGGCACGACGACGCGGCCGGCGGCCATCGCGAGGGCCAACACCAGCGTGACGGCGAGCCCGTGGCGCAGCTCGGGCATGGCGCCGACGATCCGGCGGAACGCGGTGAGCGCGCCGCCCTCGGGATCGGGGTCGACGTCGAGCGCGTCGGGACCCGTCTCCTCGACGACGGGGCCCTCGAGCGGCAGCGTGCTCATCGGACCGCCCCGTCGTCGCCCACCGAAGCCGGGGCCGGGGACGCGGGGTCGGGATCGTCGTCCCACTCCGCCGCGAGGGCGTCGTCGTCGACCTCGTAGGCCCGGACCAGAGCGGCGTAGCCGGGGACGGAGGCGAGCAGCTCGTCGTGGCTTCCGGTCGCGGCGACCCGACCGGCGTCGACGAACACCACCCGGTCGGCCAGCCGGATCGTCGACACGCGGTGGGCGACCACGACGGTCGTGGTGTCGAGCGCGGCGCCCAACCCGGTGAGGATCTGCGCCTCGACGGTCGGGTCGATGGCGCTGGTGGCGTCGTCGAGCACCAGCAGCCGGGGTCGCCGCACGAGCGCCCGGGCGAGGGCGAGCCGCTGGCGCTGACCGCCCGACAGCGTGACCCCCCGCTCGCCCAGCTCGGTGTCGAGGCCGTCCGGCAGGGCGGCGACGAACCCGTCGGCCCGGGCCAGGGAGAGGGCGGTGGCCAGCCGGGCATCGATGTCCACGCCGTTGCCGGATCCGGCGGTGCCGTCGAGCTCGGCCACCACGTTGGCGCGCACGGTGTCGGCGAAGAGGAACGACTCCTGGAACACCAGCGCCACCGCGCCCGGCAGCGCGACGGGATCGAGGTCGACCAGGTCGACGCCGCCGAGGCGCACCCGACCGGAGGTCGGCTCCAGCAGCCCGGCGAGGCAGAGGCACAGCGACGTCTTGCCACTGGCGGTGGCCCCGGTGATCGCGACGACCTCGCCGGGTCGGACCGTGAAGGAGACGTCGTCGAGCACCGGCGTGCCCGGGTCGTGGGCGAAGCCGAGGTGCTCGACCTCCACGGCGAGCGGACCTCCGGGCACGCGGGCGTCCCCTCGCGCCGGGTGCCGGTCGCGCCGGTCGTCGGCGAGCACCGCGTCGAGGCGGGCGGCCGACACCACCGACGGCGGCATCGTCTCGAGGAAGTAGCCGATCACCCGCATCGGCATCGTCAGCACGGCGAACAGGGCGAGCGCCTCGACGAGGGCACCCTCGGTGACGTCACCGGTCGACAGCCGCCACGCCCCCACCCCGAGGGCGACGACCGACCCGAGGTTCGGGATCGCGGTCAGCGACGGCTCGAACCAGGCGCGCAGCAGCCCGACCCGCACGCGCTGCTCGCGCAGGGCGTCGGCGGCCCGTTCCATCCGCGCCGACTCGTGGTCGCCCAGGCCGAGCAGCTTGACGACGAGCGCGCCGTCGAAGCTCTCGTGGGCGACCGCCGCCATGTCGCCGTAGCGGGCCTGGGCGGTCGCGGCCGGCGGCTCGATCAGGTTGGTGTAGACGCGGTTCAGGAGGAACAGCGCCGGGAACACGGCGAGCGCGACCAGCGCCAGCGCCCAGTCGACGAACATCAGGCGGGCGAAGGCGACGACGCCGATCACGAAGGCGCTCATCGAGAACGGCGCCGGGTTGATGAACTCGACGGCGCGCATCGTGTCGTTGTCGGCGTGGGCCATCAGCTCGCCCGCCGGGCGCCGGGCGTGGAACCGCAGCGGGGCGTCGACGTAGCGGTCGGCGAGCCGCTCCCTCCAGGTCGCGCCCATCCGGAAGGTGGTCATGCCGCAGAAGTAGCGGCGGGCGACCACGCCCGCCGCCCGCGTGAGCGCGATCATGACCACCGCGAAGGAGACCGCGGCGACGGTGCGGCCGTCGACGCCGCGGAAGGTCCCCCCGCCGTCGTCGGATCCGAGCCCGGGGACGATCACGTCGTCGGTGACGCGGCCGAGGGCGACGGTCGAGGCGACGGTCATCGTGGCGAACACGAGGGCGCCGACGACCGAGATCGTGAACGGCTTCGGGTGGGTCCTCACCGAGCGCCACAGCAGCGCCATGCCGCGCCGGGTCACCGACCGAGGGTCGTCCGGTGGTTCGTCCTCGGGATCGGGACCCGGGTCGGATTCTGCGTCGGGGGCAGCCATGGCCCTGGCATCCAACCGACCCCGGCGCCGCCCCGCAACCCGGCCGAGATCGCGAAATTTCAACCCTGGTCCACCGATACGGGGGATGAGGGTTGAAATCTGGGCGTCGGGCGGCGATTTGGCCGTCAGACGAGGACGAGGCGGTGGCCCTGGTCGGGGTCGGTGTCGGGATGATCGCGGCGGGAGTGCGCGCCGCGGGACTCGGCGCGCTCGTCGGCGGTGTGCACCAGGGCGCGGGCGACGTCGGCCAGGTTGGCGACCTCGAACGCGGCGCGGGGGGCGGCTACGCCCTCGGTGAGGGCGACGGCGGCCACCTCGGCGGCGGCGTCGTCGGCGGCGGCCTGGGCCTCGGCGAGCGAGGCGGTGTCGCGCACGACCCCGGCACCGAGCGACATCGCCCGCTGGAGGCGGTCGCGGACGGCGACCCAGTCCCCGCTCGGCCCGCCCGCGGCGGGGGCGACCGGCTCGGGTCGGGCGAGCATCCGCCCGCCGATGGTCCCCGCCGCCACCGGCGCGCCCTCGGTGTCGCCGCCGAGCACGGCCCGCATGGCGCCGGTGGCCGACGGCCCGACCTGGCCCCGCTCGATCGCCTCGACCGCCCGCGGCCCGAACACCATGCCCTCCAGGAGCGAGTTGGACGCCAGGCGGTTGGCGCCGTGGACGCCGGTGCACGACGCCTCGCCGGCGACCCACAGCCCGGGCAGCGAGCTGGCCCCGTCGAGGTCGGACACGATCCCGCCGCAGGTGTAGTGGGCGGCGGGGGCGACCGGCAGCAGGTCGACGGTGGCGTCGAGGCCGACCTCGCGGAGGGCGGTGTCGATGGTCGGGAACCGGGCGGCGAAGTCCTCCAGGTGGCGGGCGTCGAGGTACACGTGGTCGATGCCCTGGGTGACCATGACCTCCAGCTCGGCGCGGGAGACGACGTCGCGCGGCTGGAGCTCGTCGACGAAGCGCTCGCCCCGGGCGTCGAGCAGGAGGGCGCCGTGGCCGCGGAGCGCCTCGGACAGCAGCGGCCGGGGCATCGCCTCGTGGTGCAGCGCCGTCGGGTGGAACTGGATGAACTCGATGTCGGCGACGGCGACCCCGGCCCGCAGCGCCATGGCGATGCCGTCGCCGGTGGCCTCGGTGGGGTTGGTCGTGATGGCGTAGAGCTGGCCGGCCCCACCGGTGGTGATCAGCACGTTGCGGGCCCGGACCTCGAGCGGCTCGCCGTCGGGGTCGATCGCGGTGACCCCGCAGCACCGGCCCCCCTCGACGATCAGGTCGACGGCGAAGTGGTGCTCGTACACCGCCGACGCGCCCCGCTGGACGGCGACGACGAGCGCCCGCTCGACCTCGGCGCCGGTGGCCGCCCCGCCGGCGTGCACGATGCGGGGCTGGCTGTGGCCGCCCTCGCGGGCGAGTTGGAGGGTTCCGTCGGGGTCGCGGTCGAACGCGGCGCCGAGCGCGATCAGGTCCAGCACACGGTCGGGTCCCTCGTCGACCAGCACCCGCACCGCCTCGGTGTCGCAGAGCCCGGCCCCCGCGCTGAGGGTGTCGGCGAGGTGCAGGTCGGTCGAGTCGGGGTCCTGGTTCAAGACCGCGGCCACCCCACCCTGGGCCCAGCGCGTCGTCGACTGCGGCAACTCGGCCTTGGTCAGCACCCCCACCCGCATCCGGTGGGTGTCGGCGGCCCGCACCGCGGCCGACAGCCCCGAGACGCCGCTGCCGAGGACTAGGAGGTCGAGCTGCGGATCGTTCACCGGCGGCACCCTAGGAGTTCACGCGGCGGGCACCGCCGGGCGGCGCGGGCCGGGACGACGGTCAGGGCCCGGCGGGGACCTCGACGTAGCGCCTCGGGGCGGGGCCGTCGAGGGCGGCGAGCATGGTGGCGGTCTCCTCGTCGACGACGCCGTTCCCGGTGTCGACGTGCACGACGGTGGGCTCGAAGCCCTCGAGCTCGGCCGCCTCGAAGTCGGCGTAGCTGATGATGATCACCTTGTCGCCACGGGACACGAGCCGGGCGGCGGCGCCGTTGATGCAGATCGCGCCGGAGCCGCGCGGGCCCTCTATGACGTAGGTCTCCAGGCGCGCCCCGTTGTCGATGTCGACGATGGCGACCTGCTCGTACTCGACCAGGTCCGCGGCGTCCATCAGGTCGCGGTCGATCGTCACGGACCCCACGTAGTGCAGGTCGGCGTCGGTCACCGTCGCGCGGTGGATCTTCGACTTCATGAGACGTCGTCGCATCCGGAGCTCCTTCGGGTGGGTGCCCGTGCGGGTCACCCCTCTGAGGTCCTGGGAGGGCGCCAGTCTGCACCGACGCCGTCTTCCCGAACAACATCGCCGGCGCCCCGCCCCCTTCCCGTCGGACCCCGATTTCAGGCGGTGGCGATCGTCACACCGAGGTTGTCGAGCAGGCGGGGTGGCCCGACGCGGGCCGCGATCAGCAGCCGCACCTCACCGGCCAGCACGTCGGGGCGGGTGAGGTCGTCGGCCCGCACCGCGGCGGCGTAGTCGAGGTCGGCGAGCGGCTCGGCGTCGACCACCGCGGCCATGCGGGCCTCGACCGCCGCCGGGGCGCGCTCGCCGTCGTCGATCAGGTCGCGCCCGGCGAGGAGCGCCCGGTGCAGCACCGGCGCGGCGGCCCGCTCGGCGGGCCCGAGGTAGACGTTGCGGCTGGAGCGGGCCAGCCCGTCGGGCTCCCGCAGCGTCGGACAGGCGACGACCGCGACCGGCAGCGACAGGTCGCGGGCCATGCGGCGCACGACGCACACCTGCTGCCAGTCCTTCTCGCCGAAGTAGGCCCGGCTCGGCCCGGCGATGGCGAACAGCTTGGCGACGACGGTCGCCACCCCGGCGAAGTGGGTGGGGCGGCTGGCCCCCTCGAACCGGTCGGTGACGCCGCCGACGGTCACCGTCGTCGCGATCGGCTCCGGGTACATCTCCTCGACGGCCGGCACGAAGGCCACGTCGACCCCCGCGGCCTCCGACAGCTCGGCGTCGCGTTCGAGGTCGCGGGGATAGGCCTCGAAGTCCTCGCCGACCCCGAACTGGAGCGGGTTGACGAAGTTCGTCATCACCACCAGGTCGCACTCCCGTCGGGCCGCCTCCATCAGCGACACGTGCCCCTCGTGCAGGTAGCCCATGGTGGGGACCAGCCCGACGGTGCCTCCGTCGCGGCGGGCGGCGTCGGTCAGTCGGCGGACCTCGGCGATCGTCGTGACCGTCTGCACCCCGTCACCCTGCCCGATCCGGCGGCCCGTCGACGAGGCGACGGGCCAGGTGGACCAGGGCGTCGTAGGCCTCGATCTCGTCGGGGGCGAGGGCGGCGCGGTGGCGGTCGAGCGTCGCCTCGTCGCCCCTGGCCGCCGGGCCGGTGAGGGCGGCGGCGGGACCGAGGGCGGCGACGTTCTCGATCGTCGCGCGCACCAGGTCGAGGTAGGCGGCGAGGGGGACGTCGACGCCCCCGGCGACCCGCTCGACCTGGCCCATCAGGGCGACGAGGTGGTTGGACGCGATGCACGCGGCGGCGTGGTACGCCGCCCGGTGCTCGTCGGCCACGACGAAGGACCGGCCGCCCAGCGCGTCGACCACCCGCCCGGCGAAGGGGTCGCCCGCCACCGCGAACCAGGCCCCCGCGACGAGCCGTTCGGCGCCGACCGCGGCGTCGGGGACGGCGACGAGCGGATGCACCGACGCCCGCCGCTCGTGCGGGGCGAGGACGTCGAGCCCGAGCGACCCCGCGGCGTGGACGACGACGGTCGTCGGATCGGGCCGGATGCGCCCGGCGACCTCGGCGACGGCGGCGTCGGGGGTGGTGATCAGCACGGCGTCGACCCCGTCGGCGGCGTCGGCGAGATCGACGTCGGACGCGTCGCGACCGAGCGGCTCGGCGAGGGTCCACCCCGCCGCTCCCAGCGCCCGGGTCAGGGCACCGCCCAACCGCCCCGGCCCGACGACGCGCACCGCTGCGGGCCCGTTCGCCGGGCCGTCGAGGGGACCGACCCGGACGACCCCGGTGGTGTCGCCGGGGCCCTCGGGCGGGACGAGGTCGGGGGCGACGTCGCCGAGGGGGACGAGCACGAACGCCCGCTCGAACATGCGGGGGTGGGGCACGACCAGGTCGGGCTGGTCCACGGTCTCGCCGTCGATCCAGAGCACGTCGACGTCGAGGGTCCGCGGACCCCACCGCACCGTGCGCACCCGCTCCGCCTCGGCCTCCAGCCGCTGGGCGAGGACGAGCAGGTCCCGCGCCGAGGCGGCGGTGCGCAGCTCGACCACGACGTTCAGGAACGCTCCCTGCTCGGGGCCGCCGACCGGCGCGGTCTCGTACACCGGCGACACCGCCACGACCTCGTCGCCCAGCCCCGCCACCGCGGCGCGCAGGTGGGCGGCCCGGTCGCCCAGGTTCGACCCCAGCCCGAGCAGGACGCGGCGGGGCCCGGCGCCCACGGCGGTCAGCCCCGGGCGCGGGTGATGCGGACGCCCGTCGAGTCGACCATCTGGGCGACCGGCGGGCGCAGCTTGCGGACCGTCACCGACACCCCGCGGACGCGGTCGTCGCTCAGCACCAGCTCGGCGATTCGTCCGGCGAGGCGCTCGAGCAGCCGGAACCGCTCGGTGGTGATGACCCGCTCGACCAGCTCGCACACCGCGCCGTAGTCGACGGTGTCGTCGAGGTCGTCGGACTCACCGGCGACCGACAGGTCGGCGACGATGTCGAGGTCGACCTCCAGCGGTTGGGCCCGTTCCTGCTCCTCGGGCAGGGCGCCGCACACGCCGAGGGCCCGCAGGCCCCGCAGCTCGATCCGGTCGCCCCCCGCGGCCCGCTCAGACACGGGCGCCGGGCAGCGTCGGGGCCAGGGCGATCAGCTCGCGTCCCTGGGGCCCGATCTGCCGGGTCAGCATGCGCTCGACCAGCATCGTCGCCTTCGGCGCGTCGGACACCAGGCCCGACCAGATGACGTAGGCGGCGACGATGCCGGCGATGCGGTCGCCCAGCTCGTCGCCGTGGAGGAGGATCTTCTCGCCCTGGCCGAGGAGCTCCTCGATCTGCGGGAACAGGCCGGCCAGCACCGGCGCCGGCTCGTCGTGGCTCCGCAGCGGCCAGTGCAGCCAGTCGACCTCGAGCTCGGTGTAGTTGTGCAGGTTGTGGTTGGCGGGGATGAGCGAGATCACCTTGGTGAACCCCTGCTCACGGACCCAGATGATCTCCTCCTGGCGCCGCACGCGACGGTGGTTGGCGCCGTAGCCACCCGGCCGCTCGCACACGGCGAAGCGGTCCTTGATGACCCATGAGAAGTTGCGCGGGCGGATGCCCTGGGCCCACTTGCCCTTCATCCCCATCGGGGGTTTCCCTTTCGCTGTCCACGGTGGCGCGTGACATGCGGCCGCGGGGCCGGGCCACGGGCCGGGGCCCGATCATGCCTCATCCGGGCGCGGCGGGCGACCGTGGGTCGTCGGCGTCGACCCGCCCGAGCGCGGCGACGGTGGCGGCGACGTCGTGCACGCGCACCATGGTCACCCCGGCCCGGGCGGCCCACACCACCGTGGCGAGGGAGCCCTCCAGGCGGTCGTCGACCGGTACCGGTCCGGGCCCGTCCGCCGCGCCGATCTGCCCGTCGGCCCGGGCCAGGAGGTCGCCGAGGAAGCGCTTGCGGCTGGTGCCGACGAGCACGGGGAGGCCGGTGGACACGAGGCGGTCGAGGTGGGCGAGCAGGGCCAGGTTGTGGTCGATCGTCTTGCCGAAGCCGATGCCGGGGTCGATCCACACCTCGGGGACCCCGGCCGCCCGCGCCGCCGCGACCCGCTCGACGAGGAACCCGGTCACCTCGGCGACGACGTCGTCGTAGCGCGGATCGTCCTGCATCGTCCCCGGCTCGCCCCGCATGTGCATCGCGACCCAGCCGACGCCGAGGTCGGCGGCGACGTCGTACAGGGACGCCGAGACGTCGTTCACGAGGGTGGCGCCGGCGGCGACGGCGGCCCGGGCCACCGACCCGCGCCGGGTGTCGACCGAGACCCGGACGTGGCGGTGGAGGGCGTCGACGACGGGCACGACCCGACGGGCCTCCTCGTCGGGGTCGACCGGCTCCGCGCCCGGCCGGGTCGACTCGCCCCCGACGTCGACGACGTCAGCGCCCTCCGCGACCAGCGCCAGGCCCCGGGCCACCGCCGCGTCGGGATCGAGGTAGCGGCCGCCATCGGAGAACGAATCGGGCGTCACGTTGACGACGCCCATCACCAGCGGGCGGGTCACGGCGCGGCGGGTTCGAAGCGCACGACGACCGACTTCGAGGTCGGCGTGTTGCTGACCTCCGCGGTGCTGTCGAGCGGCACGAGGACGTTGGCCTCCGGAAAGTAGGCGGCGCACGTGCCGCGGGCGACCGGGTACGCGACCAGCCGGAACGAGGGGGCGCGGCGCTCGCCGTCGTCCCATTCGGAGACGACGTCGACGCGGTCGCCGTCGGCGAAACCCAGGGCCGCGAGGTCGTCGGCGTGGGCGAACAGCACCCGCCGCCCCCGGCGGATGCCCCGGTAGCGGTCGTCGAGCCCGTAGATCGTCGTGTTGTACTGGTCGTGGCTGCGCAGCGTCTGGAGCAGGAGGCGGCCCTCGGGGACGTCGACCCGGGTCAGCGGGTTGACCGTGAACCGGGCCTTCCCGGTGGCGGTCGGGAACCGGCGGTGGTCGCGGGGCGCGTTCGGCAGCGTGAAGCCGTCGACGACGCGGCGGTCGTAGTCCTCGAAACCGGGCACGACGCGGGAGATGTGGTCCCGGATCGTCCCGTAGTCGGCCTGCATGGCGGTCCAGTCCGCCGTGGTCCGGTCGGCGACCAGGCGGCGGGCCAGCTCGGCGACGACCTCGACCTCGCTCGGCAGGTCGGGCGCGGGCGGGGCGAGCCGCCCCCTCGACGCATGGACCATGCCCATCGAGTCCTCGACGCTGACGTGCTGAGGCCCGTCGGACTGCTCGTCGCGGTCGGTGCGACCGAGGCACGGCAGGATCACCGCCACCTCGCCCGGCACGGTGTGGGTGCGGTTGAGCTTGGTCGACACCGACGCGGTCAGCCGGCAGCGCGCCAGCGCCGCCGCGGTGGCATCGGTGTCGGGTGCGGCGGCGAGGAAGTTGCCCCCCATGGCGAGGAACGTGCGGGCCGAGCCACTGCGCATCGCCCGGATGCTGTCGACGGTGTCGTGGCCGGGGCGGCGCGGCGGGTCGAAGCCGAACTCGGCGCCGAGCGCGTCGAGGAAGGCGCCCGACGGCCTCTCGTGGATGCCCATCGTGCGGTCGCCCTGGACGTTGCTGTGGCCGCGCACCGGGCACGCCCCCGCGCCGGGGCGGCCGACGTTGCCCCGCAGGAGCAGGAAGTTCACGACCTCGCGGATCGTCGGCACCGAGTTGCGGTGCTGGGTGAGCCCCATCGCCCAGCACACGATGATGCGGTCGGCGGCGAGCACGTCGGCCACCGTCTCGTCGATCTCGGCCCGGGTCAGGCCGGTGGCCGCCTCGACCTCGTCCCAGTCGAGGTCCGCGAGGTGGGCGGCGTAGGCGTCGAAGCCGTCGGTGTGCTCGGCGATGAAGCCGTGGTCGAGCACCGATCTGGCCGGGTCGCGCCGGTCCTCCTCCAGCAACCGGGCCCCGAGCGCCTGGAAGAGGGCGAGGTCGCCGTTGACACGGATCTGGAGGAAGCGGTCGGCCAGCGCCATCCCCCGGCCGACGACGCCGCCGACGTGCTGCGGGTTCCGGAAGCGCATCAGGCCCGCCTCCGGCAGCGGGTTGACGGCGACGATGCGGGCCCCGTTGCCCTTGGCGACCTCCAGCGCGGTGAGCATCCGCGGGTGGTTGGTGCCCGGGTTCTGACCGCAGATCAGGATGAGGTCGGTGTCGTGGATGTCGTCGAGCAGCACCGTGCCCTTGCCGACGCCGAGGGTCTCGGTGAGCGCCGACCCGCTCGACTCGTGGCACATGTTCGAGCAGTCGGGGAGGTTGTTGGTGCCGAACGCCCGCACGAGGAGCTGGTAGGCGAAGGCGGCCTCGTTGCTGGTGCGGCCCGACGTGTAGAAGACGGCCCCGTCGGGGTCGTCCAGGGCGGCCAGCTCGGCGGCGATCAGGTCGTAGGCCTCCGCCCAGCCGATCGGCTCGTAGTGGGTGCCGCCGGGCCGGCGCACGACCGGCTGGGTGAGGCGGCCCTGCTGGCCCAGCCAGTAGTCGCTGCGCCCGGCGAGGTCGGCGATCGGGTGGCGGGCGAAGAAGTCGGCGCCGACCCGGCGCCGGGTCGCCTCCTCGGCCACCGCCTTGGCGCCGTTCTCGCAGAACTCGGCGTGGCTGCGGTCGGTCGATTCGGGCCAGGCGCAGCCGGGGCAGTCGAAGCCGTCGACCTGGTTGACGCGCAGCAGCGTGCCGAGCGCGCGCCGGACGCCCATCTGCTCGACGGCGATCTCCAGGGCGTGGCCGACCGCGGCCGCGCCGGCGGCGACGGTCTGGGGCGGGCGGACCTCGAGCTCGTCGTCACCGGGGTCGTGGGCGGGGGCCGCCTTGTGCACGCGTGGTCCTTCCGTCGGCCGGCGCCAGTCTCACCCACCGCCCGATCCGCCACCACCCCACCGCGCCGGCGACGACGGATCGACCCCGGTTGCGGTCCCCCCCCGATCGTCGTCAGGCGCGGCCGGTGACGAAGCGCATCGCCTCCTGGCGGGTGGCGACGTTGGACCGGAACAGGCCACGCACCGCCGAGGTCACCGTCGACGTGCCGGGCTTGCGGACGCCGCGCATCGACATGCAGAGGTGCTCGGCCTCGACGACGACCATGACGCCCTTCGGTTCGAGCGTCCCGGCGAGGGCGTCGGCGACCTGGGACGTGAGCCGCTCCTGCACCTGCGGCCGCCGGGCGTAGCCGTCGACGAGCCGGGCGACCTTCGACAGCCCGATCACCCGGCCGTCGTCGTTGGGGATGTAGGCGACGTGCGCCCGGCCGATGAACGGCACCAGGTGGTGCTCGCACACCGAGTAGAGCGGGATGTCGCGCACCATCACCATCTCGTCGTGGTCGGCCTCGAAGGTCACCTTGAGGTGCTGGCGGGGGTCCTCGTGGAGGCCGGCGGCGATCTCGGCCCACATGCGGGCGACGCGCCGGGGCGTCTCCTGGAGACCCTCGCGATCGACGTCCTCGCCGATGGCGTCGAGCAGTTCGAGGACGGCGGCGGCGACGCGGTCCTGGTCGACGGCGGTCGTGGGGGCGTCGGGTTCGGTCGGCACGGGTCCTCCTCGGGGCGGCCGGTCGGGCGAGGCGGTCAGGCGGGCGGGGTGAAGGACCGGACGTCGGGCAGGTTGCGGTAGCGCTCGCCGACGTCGAGGCCGTACCCGATGACGAAGTCGGGTGGGATCGTGAACCCGACGTAGCGCAGGCCGAGGTCGGCCTCCTTCTGCTGGCCCTGGCGCACGAGCAGCGCACACACCTCCAGCGACGCGGGGCCGCGGGCCATCAGGTTGCGCCGCAGGTACTGGAGGGTGAGGCCGCTGTCGATGATGTCCTCGACGATCAGCACGTCGCGGTCGGTGAGGTCGAGGTCGAGGTCCTTGACGATCCGCACGACCCCGCTGGTCTTGGTGGCCGCCCCGTAGGACGAGACGGCCATGAAGTCGACCTCGACGGCGAGGTCGATCGCCCGGGCGAGGTCGGCCATGAACACGAACGCGCCCTTGAGGACGCCGACGAGCAGCGGGGCCCGTCCGGCGTAGTCGGCGGTGATCTCCCGCCCGAGCGCGGCGATGCGCTCGCGGATCTCGGCCTCGGTCACGACCGGCTCACCGATCGACGGGTCGGCGCGGAAGCTCGCCTCGTCAGCCATCGGCCGCACCGTATCCGCCGTTCGCCCCGGGCCGGCCCGGCGGGGGTTCGAGGCGGAGGCGCCCGCGGGAGCGGCGGACCCGCCACCCGCCGGCGACCTCGGTGGCGACGGCACCGCCGCGGGCGACGTCGAGCACGCGCTCGACCGCCGCGGCCGAAGGCGGCTGGCCGGCGGCGGTGGGGCGCAGCCAGCGCCGCACCGCCGCCCGGGCGAGGGGCGGCGCCGCGGCGCGGAGGCCGGCCGCGGACGTCGGGTCGATCCCGGCGGCGAGGGCGTCGATCCAGTCCGCGTCGTCGGCGAGCAGCTCGGCCTGGCGGGCCAGCAGCGGCACCGGGTCGCGACCGCCGATGTCGGCGAGCAGCGGCAGCACCTCGTGGCGCACGCGGTTGCGGACGAAGCGCGGGTCGTCGTTGCTCGGGTCCTCGACCGGGGTGAGCCCGACCGCGACGCACAGCGCCCGGGTCTCGGCGCGGCGCAGGGCGAGGATGGGATGCCGGGGCCCGGGCCGCAGCGCACCCAGGCCGGTGGTGCCCGCACCGCGCAGCAGGTTGACCAGCACGGTCTCGGCCCGGTCGTCGAGCGTGTGGCCGGTGGTGGCGTCGTCGGGCAGGGCCGCCCAACGGGCGGCGCGCGCCCGGGCTTCGAGGTTGGGTCCCGGCTCGACGTCGACGGTGACCGCCCGGAAGCGGGCCCCGTGCGCGGTGGCCGCCGCCGCCACGACGTCGGCCTCCGCCGCCGAGCCGGGCCGCAGGCCGTGGTCGACGTGCACCGCCTCGACCTCGCAGCCGGCGGCGCGGGCGAGCACGAGCAGGGCGAGCGAGTCGGCCCCGCCGGACACCGCGACGGTCAGCGGCTCACCGGCGGCGGGGAACCGGCACCGGACCAGCAGGTCGGCGACCAGCCGCGCGGCGCCGTCCACGGTCTGGTCATCGGCGGTCCGGTCGTCGGCGTCGTCCACGGCGACGGGGCCCGGGGCGTCGGGCGGTCGGGGGCGTCAGGCGGCCGGTTCGGCCACGCCGACCCGGGCCAGCCAGGCGTCGGGATCGCGGATCTCCGACATCGTCGGCAGGTTGACCGGGTCCTCCCAGGCCCGGTCGAGCTGGGCCGGACCACCGGCGGCCTCGACCGCCTCGATGAAGCGCTCGCCCTGCTCGTACTGCTTCAGCTTGGCCTCGAGGCCGATCAGCTTCTGCACGACCTTGATCAGCGGGCTGGCGTTCTGGCGGCGCTGGCGGAGCACCTGCCCGAAGCGCACCGAGTTGGGGATCTGATCGGCGCCGGCGCGGTCCATGGTGACGTCGCCGTGGCCCTCGAGCAGGCTCATCAGCCCACCGATGCGTTCGAGCAGCTCGCGCTGGGCGTCGGTGCTGAACAGGGCGGCGACCCCGCCCTCGTCGAGGGGGTTGCGGCCGCCGCGGACCTCCTCGGCGGCGCGGGCGACCGCCGCGACGAGCGCCTTGGGGTCGTCGTCGACGGCGGACACCATGCCGTCGACCAGGCCGAGGAAGTGCTCGCGCATCCACGGGATGCCGGTGAACTGCATCCGGTGGGTGACCTCGTGGAGGGCGATCCACTGCCGGAACTCGCGGGGCGGGAAGGCGAACTTCTTCTCGAGGGCGAGGATGTTGGGCCCGACGTAGTGGACGATGTCCTGGTCGTCGGGGTCCTCGTCCTCGATGACGAGCAGGTCGTACTGGCCGAGGACCCGGCCGGCCATCCAGCCGAGGAGCGCGCCGACCTCGGCGCCGGCGGCGCGGCGGGCGACCGGCGCGAGGAGGCCGTTGCCGACCTTCTCGTCGAGGCGGCTGGTGACCGGACGGAGGAGCCGCTGGAACGAGGCGATGTTGGCGCGGATCCACGCGGCCCGGTCGTCGACGCGGGCCCGGGCCGGCCCGGCGAGGCTGACGAGGCCGGTCGCCTCGGAGACCTGTCGCTCCGCGATCGCGGTCAGATCGGCGAAGTCGTCGGCGAGGGAGTCGAAGTGGTACGAGCGGCTGAACGGGTCGGAGCCCGCGGCGCGGACGGCGACGCGCTCCGCCAAGCCCCAGTCGACCGCGGTCGGCGCCATGCGGTCGGTCAGGCCCGCCTGGCCCCGCGGGGCGGGTACTTGGCCCGCACCACGTTGCGGAAGTAGGCGACGACCAGCGCGATCGTGGCGAGGACCACCCCGATGGCGAGGCCCACGGCCATCCACTGGGTCCAGATGACGGCGCCGAGCAGCATGGGTTCGATCCTAGGGGCGACGGGACAGGCGGCCGAATCGTGACCGCGACCGGGCCCTACCCGCGGCTGTGCTCACGCGATGTGGCGCCCGCGGGTGCGGAGCACCTCGGCCGCCCGGTGCAGGGCGCAGTGGTCGCCGTCGTTGTAGGCCGACAGGCGGGTGTCGCAGCCGGGCTCGGCGCACACCCGGGCGCCGCTGCGTCGGGGAGTCGAGGGGCTGGGCACGGTCAGGCCTCCCCGGAGATCAACCCGGCGATTCGGGACTTCAGCGCCTCGGGGACCTCGTCGCGACACTTGTAGGCGACGACCTGACGCAGCTCGGCCTGGAAGTCGAACGCCTCGAAGCACTCGCCGCACGCGTTGAGGTGCGTCGAGATGATGGCGCGCCGCTCCTCGGTGAGCTCACCGTCGAGGTACTGGTAGAGCTCGTGGAGGGCGTCGCTGCAGTCGTCCATGTCGTCGTGGTGGTCAACGGGCCCGTTCGGGCTGCCGGCGGGGTGGAGCGTCGGGGTCGGTGGTCTCGTCGGCGAGGCCTCGACTCCGGGCGAAGTCGTACAACGCCTTCTGGAGGCGACTTCTTCCCCGGTGCAGGCGACTCATCACCGTTCCGATGGGAACGTCGAGGATCTCGGCGATCTCCTTGTAGGAGAAGCCCTCGACGTCGGCGAGCAGGACGGCCATGCGGAACTGCTCGGGGAGGTCCTCGACGGCCTGCTTGACCTCCTCGTCGGTGAACCAGTCCATCAGCTCGTCCTCGGCGCTGCGGCTGATCTGGGCCGCCTCGAGCCCGCCGAGCCGCCGGTAGAGGTAGAGGTCCTCGACCTCGTCGAGCTCGGTCTCGTCGGGACGGCGCTGCTTCGCCCGGTACGCGTTGATGTAGGTGTTGGTGAGGATCCGGTAGAGCCAGGCCTTGAGGTTGGTGCCCTCGGTGAAGCCCCCGTAGCCCCGGTAGGCCTTGAGGTAGGTCTCCTGGACGAGGTCCTCGGCGTCGGCCGGGTTGCGCGTCATGCGGAGCGCGGCCGAGTACAGGGACCCCATGAGCGGCATCGCCGCATCGGCGAAGGTGGCCTGGTCAGCCACGGGCGCTCCCTGTCGACACCACGCTGCCACCGTAGCCTGGGCGACCGCGCCGGTCAGCGGGGTATCGGTGGCCGGTCAGCGGGGTATCGGTGGCCGGGCGGGAGGGACGGATCCCGACGCGACGTCCACGCCGCTCCCCCGGCCGGTCAGCGGGGGAAGTCCTCGGCGAGGCCCTCGACGAAGCGGTGGAACGCGACGTGGTCCGACGCGAACGAACGCCGCTCGCCATCGGGCGACTCGACGACGACGGTGTCGCCCTCGGTCGACTCGGTGACCTCGACCGGCCGCCATCCGTCCTCGTAGACGAGGGTGCGGAGCTCGGCGAGGGTCGGATCGTCGCCCCATCCCGCCATCGGACCTCCTCGGGTCGGGCTCGGTTCGGTCGGCGGCCAGGGTAGGTCCGCCTCGCGGAGGCCGCTCGGCCGGACGGTCACCGGGCACCCGATAGCTTGCGCCCGGATGGACGTGGGGGCGATCAGCAGCCGGGGGCTCTCCCGCGCCTTCGCCAGCGGCCCCGCGCTGGTCGACCTCGACCTGGACGTGGGCTCCGGCCAGGTCCTCGCCCTGCTCGGCCCGAACGGCGCCGGGAAGACGACGACGGTGCGCCTGCTGAACGGCATCCTCCGCCCCGACGCCGGCACCGCGACCGTCCTCGGGCTCGACCCGTGGGCCGACGGCGAGGCCGTCCGGCGACGCACCGGGGTGCTCACCGAACAGGCGGGCCTCGATGAGCGGTTCACCGCCATGGAGAACCTGGTGCTCGCCGCCCGGCTGCGGGGCTTCTCCGCCGACGAGGGGCGGCGCCGGGCCGGCGACCTGCTCGAACGCCTCGGCATGGGCGACCGGGTCGACACCGTGGTGCAGGGCTTCTCGACCGGGCAGCGCAAGCGGGTGGCGCTCGCGCGGGCCCTGCTGCACGAGCCCGACCTGCTGTTCCTCGACGAGCCGACCTCCGGCCTCGACCCGTCGGCGACCAAGGGCGTGGTCGAGATGATCGCCGACCTCGCACGCGAGCACGGCCGCACCGTCGTGCTCTGCACCCACTTCCTCGGCGAGGCGGGACGATTGGCCGACCGCATGGCGGTGCTGTTCCACGGACGGCTGCAGGCCGAGGGGACCCCGGCGGAGATCGCCCGGCGGCTGTGGGGCACCCGGCGCACCGAGGTCGACCTCGGCCACGCGGCGACACCGGAGGTGGTGGCGCTCCTGGCCCGGGTTCCCGGCTCCGAGGCGGTCGAGGCGACCGACACCGGAATCGCGTTCGAGGCCGACGAGCGCGCGGTCGTCGCCGATGCCGTCGCCACCCTGGTCGGGTCCGGACGGGCCGTGTTCGGCGTCCACACCCACGAACCGACGCTGGAGGACGTGTACTTCGCGGTCGAGGCACGGGCCCTCCGTGGCGACGACGCCGAGGTGACCGCGTGAGGACGCCGCGGACCGTCGACCTCGACGTGGTGCGGGCGCTCACCCGCCACGACCTCACCGCGGTGCGCCGATCGCCGGCGGTGATCATCCCGATCCTGGTGCTGCCGCTGTTCCTGCTCGTGCTGCTGCCGCTGTCGATCGGGATCGCCGCCCGCAACCCCGACATGTCGGTCGACCGGTACCTCGACCTGCTGCCGGGGCGGCTCGCCGACCCCATCGAGGCGCTGCCCGACTCGGAGCGCCTGATCGTGCTCGTCCTCGGCTACCTGATCGCCCCGATGTTCCTGATCGTCCCGCTGATGGTCTCGGCGGTGCTGGCGGCCGACTCCTTCGCCGGCGAGAAGGACCGCCGCACGCTCGAGACGCTCCTCCACTCGCCGGTGCGCGACCGGGAGCTGTACCTCGCCAAGCTCGCCAGCGCGTTCGTGCCCGCCCTGCTGGTGAGCTGGGTCGGGTTCGCCGTTTTCGCGGTGGTGGCCAACCTGGTCGGTTGGGGGATCCTCCACCGCGTGTTCGTGCCGACCGGGCGGTGGCTGGTGCTGATCCTGTGGGTCTCCCCGGCGTCGGCCGCCCTCGGGCTCGGGATCATGGTCCGGGTGTCGATGCGGGCCCGCAACACCCAGGAGGCCCAGCAGCTCGGCGGGGCGGTGGTCGTGCCGCTCACCGTCCTGGCCGTCGCCCAGGCGAGCTACCTGCTGCTCTACCCCGTCGCGGTGAGCCTCGGCGTCGGCCTGGCGGTGTGGCTCGTCGCCATCGCTCTCAACGCCCGCGGCGCCGCTCTCTTCACCCGCGACCGCATGGCCTCCCGCCTCTGACGACACCCGGAACCCGGCAACGTCCTGTCGTTCGACCCATCGTCGCCGGGCTCGGCTCACGCCTCGGGCTCGACCTCGACGGTGTCGCACCCGCCGTCGCCGCCGCGGACGACCGATGCCCGGCCGTCGACGACCCCGGTCGGGTCGTCGGTGGCGGTGGCGGTGCCGCTGACCCGGCCGGGAACCTCCGAGAAGTAGGCGACGACGCCGTTGGACGGCCGGTACAGGGCGGGGGTGTCGACGCCGTCGCAGTTCCAGTCACCGAGCAGCATCTGACCGGCGGCCGGCGATCCGTCGGCCTCGCTGAAGTCGTACCGGCGGGCCGCGGGGTCGGTGGGATCGAGCCAGAAGCGCATCACCCGGCCGTCCCACACGACCTGGTGGAGGCAGCCGTCACCGGTGAGGTCGCCCTCGAGCTCGGTGGCGCCCTCGGGCACGGGGATCGGCTCGAACGAGGGGCACTCGACCCCCGCCGGACCGGTCGCGCCGTCGAGCGTGACCTCGCCGGGGCGCTGCTCCTCGGCCAGCCGGTGGCGGATCCACAGGCCCGCGCCCGCGGCCCCCGCGAGCAGGCTGACGACCGCCAGCCCGGTGAGGAGCGGTCGGCCCCGGCGCCCGCCGGACTCGGCGGGCCGATCCGGACGGGGCCCGAAGGCGCGGGTGCCCCGCCGCCCGTCCGAGGCGTCGAGTCCATCGCGGTCGTCCGCATCGTCGAGGCGGTCGGCGGCGGCATCGTCGAGGCGATCGGGGCCGTCGGAGACCCCACCGGGTCCCTGGGCGCCGGTGCCGGTGGCGTAGCTCGGGGTCCCGCGGACGCGCGCCACGCCGGGGAGCACCACGGCGCCCGCCGGCACCGATGCCCGCATCGCCCGGGCGACGTCTCCGGCGGTGGGTGGGCGTCGGTCGGGGTCGCGGGCGAGGCCGGCCTCCACGAGCGCGGCGAGCGGCGGCGGCACGTCGGGGTGGTGCAGGAGCGACGGGTGGCCGCCGGCCTCCGCCGCGGCGAGCACGTCGCGGGCGGACTCCCCCAGGTGCGGCAGGCGGCCGGTGAGGCACAGGTACGCGACCACCGACAGCCCGTACACGTCGTTGCGGGGCTCGGGCCGACCGGTGGCGACCAACTCGGGGTCGACGTAGCCGGTCGTGCCCTCGACCGCCCGCAGGCCGCCCACCCCGCCGAGCCCGACGGCGGCCGGGTCGAGGTGCTGGGCGACACCGAAGTCGCCGAGCACGGGCTCTCCGTCCGTCGTGAACAGGATGTTGGCGGGCTTCACGTCACCGTGGAACACGCCGTGGCGGTGGGCGGAGTCGAGGGCGTCGGCCACCCGGCCCAGCACCGCGACCGTCTCGCCCGCCGACAACCGCCCCCGTTCGGCGAGGAGGTCGTGCAGCGACCCGCCCCGGGCGAGCGACATGACGATGGCGACGTCGTCGCCGTCGTCGAGGACGTCGATCACGCGCACGATGTGCGGATGGTCGAGGTCCGCGAGGATCGCCGCCTCCCGGCGCAGGCGGTCGGCGCCGTCGGCCCCGGTCGCCGCCCGCGCCCGCTTGACCGCCACCTCCTGCACGACCGTCCCGTCACGCCGGGCCCGCCACACCGAGCCGGCCCGGCCCCGCCCGACCAGCGCGTCGAGGCGGTAGGGGCCGACGTACTGCACGGCGGCTCCGGTACCCCCGCCTCCCGACCCGGAAACGGACGACCGACGGAGCCGGGGTCGATCCGTCGTCCCGTGCGGGTCGCCTAGCCGTCGTCGGCGGGACGGGTCATGGCGAAGATGCCGGTGGCGTTGGCGGCGTCGAACGCGAGGTCGAGCGAGCCGTCGGGCAGGCGGTCGCGGGTGATCAGCTCGAAGAACGAGCCGGGCACGGTCCGCTCGACCGGATCGCCCTCGACGGTGGTGAGGGTGCGCACCACCGGGGCGGCCCGGTGCGCGGTCTGGCGGACCCGCCCCGACGCCGACACCTCGATCGTGTCCTTGATCGGTCGACCCGCCGCCCGCTCCGCCTCGGCGGCCACCGTCACGTCGTCGACCCGGTCGGTGCAGTGGTTGGCGGTGGTCCCTTCGGTCGCGATCCACGCCATCTCGGCCGACTCGGCGGCGAGCAGGTCGAGGTCGCGATCGACCGGGAGCCGGTGGTGCCGGCCGAAGCAGCGCCGCAGCGCGGCGACCAGGGCGGCCGCGTCGTCGACCGGGAGCCCCCCGTCGGCGGCGAGGCGGTCGAGGCGGTCGCGATCACCGGCGGCGAGCGGGTCGACCGACGTAGCCAGCAGGTCACCCACCACCCGTCGGAACGGCGCCGAGAACTCGTCGGGGTGCAGCTCCGAGACGAACCACTGCGGGACGTCCTCGGGCCGGTCGAGGTGCGCGTAGGCGTGGCCGGTCATCCGCAGCCGGGTGAGCGGGTAGGTGGCGTGGCGCTCGTACCCGAGCGGTTCGAGGAGCCGAGTGACCTGCTCGCGCCCGGGGGGCAGGCCGCCACACGGCCAGGCGACAGTGCGCACCGCGGCGTGGTCGAGCACGACGCGGCGCCCGTCGGCGACGTAGGCGGCGGCGGAGGGCACGGCGTCGAGCAGGTCGGCGAACAGCACGACGTGCAGCGCGAAGGCGACCTCGGCCCGCCCGACGCGTTCACCGCTCCCGGCGGCCGGTGTTACATCTGGGGTCTGACCCCGGATGTAACGCAGGTCGACGGCGGCGAGGACCCGGTCGGCGTCGACGCCCGGCACGCCCCGGACGACGGCCTCGACCACCGCGGCGGTCACCGCTCCGGATCCCCGTCGGCGAGGAGGTTCCCGCTGGTGGTCGCGAGCAGGTCGTCGAGGGCGACGTCCTCCTGGCGCAGGAAGCCCCGCTGGGCGAGCACGCCCCGGGCCACCAGCTCGACCACCGCGCACGCGGAGCCGGCGGTGGTCCACGAGATCGCCCGCCACTCCCGCCCGGCGATGGTGCGTGGGTACCAGGCGCGCACGTGCTCGCGCCGCACGAGCCGCCCGTCGTCCTGGCCCTCGACCGCGGCGTACAGGTACACGACGTCCGCGTCGACCGGCGGCTTGGCGGTCACGAGGATCTCGCCCGCCAGCTCCTTGCGGTCGCGGAGGGCCAGCTCGTCGAGCAGGAAGCGGATCGCGTCGCAGTGGCCCGGGTAGCGGAGCGTCTTGTAGTCGAGGTGGCGGATGCGTCCGTCGTAGGTCTCGCACAGGGTGCCGAGGCCGCCGGACGTGGCGAAGGCCTCCAGGCGGTCGCCGCCGATCACGACGGTCTCGATGTCGGCCATCGCCGGTACCTCCTGGCGATGCCCGTCGCGGATGACCTCGCAGTCGTTCAGGTACTCGTTGATCACGCCCTCGGGCGACCACGTGAAGGAGTAGCCGAGGACCCCCGACGGGTGCTGGGGCAGGGCGCCGACCCGGAGCTGCATGCGGCGCAACTCGGTCAGACCGTCGGCGAGCGACGACCCGACGATGCCGATCAGCCCGGGGGCGAGCCCGCACTGGGGTGCCATCAGGCCGTCGGCCGTCGCGGCCAGCTCGCGGATGCGGGTGGTGGTCGGGACGTCCTCGGTGAGGTCGAAGTAGTGCATCCCCCGCGCCGCGGCCGCCTCGGCCACCGCGAGGTTGCGGTCGTAGGGGAGGCAGGACACCACGGCGTCGTATCCGTCCAGCTCCCGACCGAGCGCGGCGGGGTCGGCGACGTCGAACGCGTCGACGGGGAACGGCAGCTCGGCGCGGTCGCGGCGGTCGGCACCCGCCACGTCGAAGCCGGCTCCGGCCAGGAGGTGGGCGACCAGCTCCCCGACGTTGCCGAGTCCCAGCACGCGGATCCGCTCGATGCCCAACGTTCCTCCGGAGGTCCACCATCGATCGACGGGATGGCGCGCACGTTAGAGGGCGGCGCCGCGCCCGACCGGGGGACCGCCGGCCCACCCGCGCAACGGGCTTCCTCCGACCCCATCCGTACGCGACGCGCTTGCGGGGACAGGCCGGCGCGGCGAACCTGCCCGCCCGAGCGCCCCCGACCGGGAGGACCCCATGGCTCCGCTCCCCGCCCCCTCCGCCGTCGACCGGATCGCCCGCGAGGCCTTGGAGCGCATGGGGGTCACCCCGCCGCCCGGCGAAGGCGCCCACGGCCGAACGCCGATCACCGGAACGCCCGTCGGTGACCCGCTCCCCCGGGCCACCGCCGCCGACGTCGACGCCGCGGTCGACCGGGCGACCGAGGCGTTCCGCGCGTGGCGGCTCGTGCCCCCGCCGGTCCGCGGCCAGACCGTCCGCGCCCTGGGCGAGCTGCTCCGCCAGCACCGGGCCGACCTCGGCACGCTCGTGAGCGTCGAGGCCGGGAAGATCCGCTCCGAGGGCCTCGGCGAGGTGCAGGAGATGATCGACGTCTGCGACCTCGCGGTCGGCCAGTCGCGCCAGCTCTTCGGGCGGACGATCGCCAGCGAGCGGCCGGGGCACCGAATGACCGAGTCGTGGCACCCGCTCGGGCCGGTCGGCATCGTCACCGCCTTCAACTTCCCGGTGGCGGTCTGGGCGTGGAACACGGCGCTCGCCCTGGTGTGCGGCGACCCGGTGGTGTGGAAGCCCTCGGAGAAGACGCCGCTGACCGCCCTGGCCTGCCAGGCCCTGCTCGACCGGGCGGCCGAGGAGACCGGCGCGCCCGCCGCCCTCGGGCAGGTCGTGCTGGGCGAGGCCGACGCCGGCCGGGCGCTGGTCGACCACCCCGGCGTGGCGCTGGTGTCGGCCACCGGGTCCACCCCGATGGGCCGGGCCGTCGGGCCCCGGGTGGCCGAGCGGTTCGGCCGTTCGCTGCTCGAGCTGGGCGGCAACAACGCGGCGATCGTCGCGCCGAGCGCGGACCTCGACCTCGTCGTGCGGGCCGTCACCTTCGCCGCCGCCGGCACCGCCGGCCAGCGCTGCACGACGCTGCGCCGCCTGATCGTCCACCGCTCGCGCCACGACGAGCTCGTCGAGCGGGTCGCCGCCGCGTTCGCGTCGCTCCCGATCGGCGACCCCCTCGCCGACGGCACGCTCGTCGGTCCGGTCATCGACGTCCCCGCCGGGGAGCGGGTGCTCGCCGCGCTGTCGCGCGCCGCGATCGACGGTGGGCGCGTCGTCACCGGAGGCGAGCGCGTCCGTGCCGACGAGGCGCCCGAAGCCTGCTACCTGTCGCCCGCGCTCGTCGCCATGCCGGCCCAGACCGACCTGGTGCGCACCGAGACGTTCGGTCCCTTGCTCTATGCGCTCGCCTACGACGACCTCGACGAGGCGATCGCCGTGCACAACGACGTGCCGCAGGGCCTGTCGTCGTCGATCTTCACCCGCGACCTGCGCGAGGCCGAGCGCTTCGTCGGCCCCGACGGCTCCGACTGCGGCATCGCCAACGTGAACATCGGCCCGTCCGGCGCCGAGGTCGGCGGGGCCTTCGGCGGTGAGAAGGAGACCGGCGGCGGGCGCGAGAGCGGATCCGATGCCTGGAAGGCGTACGTGCGCCGCAGCACGACCACGGTCAACTACTCCGACGATCTCCCCCTCGCCCAGGGCGTCGAGTTCGGCTGAAAACCACACGAGGCGCCTGGCCCCTCGTGTGGTTCTCGGCGGGCCGGGTGCCGGTCAGCTCCCGGCGAGCACCTCGGCGACGGTCGCGACGAGGTCCGCGCGGGGCACCGTGCGCTGGGCGGGTCGGTCGGCCCGCCACTCGTCGCGGTCCGACACCTCCCGCGCCCGCTCGGTGCCGAGGGCGAGATCCTTCACCTGGACCGTCCCGGCGGCGAACTCGTCGCCCCCCGCGATGACGACCGCGGGCGACGACCGCCGGTCGGCGTAGCGCATCTGCTTCTGGAGGTTCTGGGTGCCGAGGTAGACCTCGGCGGCGATGCCCGCGGCCCGCAGCTCGGCGGCCATCGCGTGGTAGTCGGTCATGCGGTCGCGGTCCATGGCGGTGACCACCACCGGACCGGGCACCTCGGGCGCCGCCCCACGGTCGCGGAGCGCCGCGAGCAGGCGGTCGATGCCGACGCTCCCGCCGCAGGCCGGGACGTCCTGGCCGGTGAACCGCGTGATGAGGTCGTCGTAGCGGCCGCCGGCGGCGACGGTTCCGAACTGGCGGGGGCGACCCTTCTCGTCGAGCGTCTCGGACGTCAGCACCGCCTCGAACACCGGGCCGGTGTAGTAGGCGAGACCGCGCACGATGCCGGGGTCGAACACGACCTGCGGGCCGACGCCCATGGCGTCGAGCCCCTCGGCGATGGCGGTCAGTTCCTCGATCCCGCGACGTCCGGTCTCGTCGTCGCCGACGAGGTCGTCGAGCGCGGCGAGCACCTCGGCCCGGTCGGGGCCGCCGGCTCCCACGAAGGCCATCACCACGTCGGCCTGGTCGTCGGACAGCCCGGCCCCCGACGTGTAGTCGCCGGACCGGTCGCGCCGACCCTCGCCGAGCAGCGCCCGCACGCCGTCGGAGCCGAGCCGGTCGAGCTTGTCGATCGCGCGCAGCACGTCGAGCTGGGCGTCGGGTTCGGTCACGCCGGAGCGGGCGAGCACCCCGCTCAGCACCTTGCGGTCGTTGACGCGGACCTCGTACTCGGAGGGGGCGATGCCCAGGGTCTCGAGGGCCCGGCCGAGCAGGGCGCACGCCTCGGCGTCGACGGCGAGGTTGGCGCTGCCGACCGTGTCGAAGTCGCACTGGACGAACTGCCGGAACCGGCCCGGACCCGGCTTCTCCCGCCGCCACACCGGCCCGACCTGGTAGCGACGGAAGGGGTTGGGCAGGTGCTGGCGGTGCTGCGCGACGTAGCGGGCGAGCGGGGCGGTCAGGTCGTAGCGGAGCGCCAGCCACCGGTCGTCGTCGTCGCGGAGGGCGAACACGCCCTGGTCGGGCGCGTCGACGTCGGGCAGGTGCTTGCCGAGCGCGTCGAGGTACTCGATCGCCGGCGTCTCGAGCGGCTCGAACCCGTGGGCGCGGTACGTGGCGGTGACGACGTCGATCGCCGCCGCCCGGGCCCGCGCGTCGGCGGCGGTGACGTCGACGAAGCCCGCCGGGAGACGGGCCTGGGGTCGGGCGTCACGTGCCACTGGGAGCTCCTGGTCGTCGTCGGCCGGCCACGCCGCCGGAGCGGCCCGCGGTACTGCCGATGGGACTCGAACCCATGACCTCCTGGTCCACAACCAGGCGCTCTAACCAGCTGAGCTACGGCAGCGCGTCGAGGGCGATTGTGGTGGTCGCCGGCTCGGAGTTGCAACACGGTTGCCGCCGGCCCGCACGTTGCGACTCGGGTCGAACACGCGGCGCGGTGGGGCGGTCTAGCGTTCGGGCCAGTGGACACGACGGGGGCGACGTCGGCGCAGTCGGGGCGGCGGGAGGTCGCGATCGCCGTCGCGACCGTCCTCGGCTACCTCGGGGCCGCGCTCTGGGCCCGTCAGACCAACCTCGCCGGCCCCGTGCTCGTCTGGTTCCCACCCGCCGGGGTGGCGCTCGCCGCCCTCACGTTCCGGCCGCGGCTGCTACCGCTGATCATGGTCGCCGAGGCGTTCAGCACCGTCGTGGTGATGGGGCGGGCGGCCGACTTCGGCGCGGGCGGCCTCGCGGTGAACACGCTCGTGCTGGGCATCGCCTACGCGGCGGGCGCCTGGGTGTTGCGGCGGCTCGGCGTCGACCCGACCCTGCGGACGGCGGAGGACGTGCTGACGGTGGCCGCGGGCAGCGTCGTGCAGGCGTGCATCGCCGCCCCACTCGGTGTCGCCGTGCAGCGTTGGGTCGGACTGGTCGCCGGCGACGACGTGCTCGTCGAGATCGGGCGGTTCTGGGTCGGCGACGTCGTCGGGATGACGTGCGCCACCCCGGCGCTCCTGCTGCTCGGCGCCCGGTTGATCGAGGGCCGGCCGATCCGGCGTTCGGACCGTGCGAGGACCGGGTTCGACCCGTGGTGGTTCGTGCAGGTGATCGCCCCGGCGGTGATCGCCGTCGCCCTGATGGCGTTGACCCCCGACGAGCCGACGCGCTTCACGTACCTCGCCTTCGTCCCGGTGATCCTCGTCGCCGTGCACCACGGGGTCGTCGCCGCCGCGGTGGCGAGCGCCCTCACCGCCGTCGTGACGACGACCGGCGCCCACGCCCTCGTCGACGGGGCGGTCGACGGCTCGGACCTCCAGCTGCTGCTGCTCACCTTCACCCTGTCGGGCATCGTCACCGGGGCGGTGGTCAGCGGACGCGCCGACGCCCTCGCCCGCAGCCGACGCCTCTCCGAGATCGTCGAGTCGACCCCCGACCTGGTGGCCACCATCGACCGGTCCGGGATCGTCGACTACGTCAACCCGCTCGGCCGCCAACTCCTCGGCATCGACGCCCCGCCCCTGGGGGCGACCCGCCCCGATTGGTACCTAGCGGACGAGCTGGCCGAGGAGGTCGCCGCCGAGGGCCGACGCATCGCCGACGAGCGCGGCAGCTGGACCGGCCCGAACCGCCTGCGCCACACCGACGGTCGGACGATCGAGGTGTCGGAGGTGATCATCGCCCACCGTCACGACGACGGCACCTCCACCTACAGCATCGTGTGCCGCGACATGACCGAGCAGCACCGGCTCCAGGAGCAGCTCCGCCGCTCGTCGCTCTACGACGGCCAAACGCAGCTCCCCAACCGGGCCCTGCTCCTCGACCACCTCGATCGGCTCGCCGAGTCGACCGACGACCCCCACCCGACCGCCGTGCTGTTCGTCGACATCGACAACATGGGATGGATCAACGAGCGGCTCGGCTTCGACGCCGGCGACGACGTGTTCGCCGAGCTGGCCGACCGGCTGCGAGCCCAGGCGCGGGGCACCGACCAGGTCGCCCGCTACGGCGCGTCGCAGTTCGTCGTGATCCTCCCCGACGTCGACGACGAGCTCGACGCGTACCGCTTCGCCCTCCGCGTGCGCGAGCTCGGCGCCGCGCCGGTGGCCCTCGACCAGGGCGAGGTGCGGGCCACCGTCAGCATCGGCATCGCGGTCGGACGCACCGGCGCGGACCACCGCGGGGTGCTGCGGAACGCGGAGATCGCCCTGCACCGCGCCCACGAGGGTGGCGGGTCGCGGGTCGCCCTGTTCGACGAGGGCCTCCAGGCCGACGCCCGCCGACGCCTCGAGATCGAGGCCGACCTCCAGGCCGTGCTCGAGTCGGGCGCCTGGTGGCTCGAGTACCAGCCGGTGGTCGACGTCGCCGCCGATCGAATCGTCGGGGTGGAGGCCCTGCTGCGGTGGACCCACCCCGAGCGGGGCCCGGTCGACCCGTTCGACCTCGTCCGCCTGGCCGAGGCGTCGGGCGCGATCGTCGGCCTAGGGCTGGAGGTGTTCCGGCGGGCGTGCGAGCAGGGCCGCCGGTGGCACGACCTCGGCCTCGACATCGGGGTGTCGGTCAACGTCAGCGCAGTGCAGCTGCGCGAGCCGACCTTCGTGCGCGACGTCGTCGCCGTGCTGCACGACACCGGCATCGACCCCCACCGGGTGACCGTGGAGCTGACCGAGACCGTCGCCGCGGCGGGCGAGCACGGCGAGTCCAAGACCCTCGACGAGCTGCGACGGAGGGGCTGCCGGGTGTCGATCGACGACTTCGGCACCGGCTACTCGTCGCTCGGGGGCATCGCCGGCCTCCCCGTCGACGCGGTCAAGGTCGACCGGTCGTTCCTCGTCGACGTTCCGGAGTCGCCCCGCGCCCTCGCCCTGATCGACGCCATGCGCCGGATGGCCGAGGCGCTCGACCTCGACATCGTCGTCGAGGGCGTCGAGACCCCAGCCCAGATGGAGGCGCTGCGAACCCTCGACCTGCGCCTGCTGCAGGGCTTCGCGCTCGGCGTGCCGCGTCCCGCCGACGCCACCACCGAACTGCTGGAGCGCGACCGACTGCGCCGGTGACCGGCCCGTCGAGGCGCTCCAGGCCCGTTCCTGGTTGAGCGGGCCCGAGCGGGGGAGGGTCCCGAGCGACCTTCGCGCCGGCGCTCAACGTCGCCGGCCTCCAGCCGATCGAACAGGATGAAGTCCCCCGTGATCGCCCGCTCCCCGCGCCGGCTCACCACCCGCCGAGGCGTCCGCGGCCTGGCCGTCGCCGTCGCCCTCCTGGTCGCCTCGACCGCCACGAGCTGCAGTTGGACGGGCCTGGCCACCGTGTCGTGCACGAGCGACGCCCGACCCCAGGTGCGCGTGCCCACGGACCATGGGGTGCCGTACCCCTCCCAGCAGACCTACGCCGACGGCACGACGTTCGACGCCACCGGCCGGACCTTCAACACCGGTCGGACGTCGCAGTACGCGATGAAGATCCACAAGGACAAGACCGGCGACGGCACGTGCGTCGTCGGTGGCACGTTCACCACCGAGTACCACCCGGAGGACACCCCCTGGGATACGTGGCACGACTCGACCTCGGTGATCGTCGTCGAGCCCGACGTGCACCTGGTCGACCAGCGGTTCTACAACGTCGGCGACGCGGTCCAGTTCGCGCTCAACGCGAGCGACTGGCGGGTCACCGGGATGCGGGTCGAGGCGCTCGACGCCGGTCAGGCCGGCGGCTACGTACACGACGACTGCATCGAGAACGACGGCATGAACGCCGGGGTCATCCGCGACTCGAAGTTCGACGGCTGCTGGGTGTTCATCTCCGCCCGGGCGTCGGATCCGAGCCGCCAGGGCGGCGACAACGTCGTCGAGGTCCGCGACTCGCTGGTGCGCATGCAGCCCTACCGCAACGCCTACAACACCCCTGTCCGGGGCGAGAACACCTGGGGCGACATCTTCAAGTGGTCCGAGCGCACCGACGACCCGACGAAGGCGCAGCCGCCCCGCCTGCTGCTCGACAACGTGATCTTCCGGGTCGACACCGTCGCCATCCCGAAGGATCCGCGGGTCCGGGGCCTCGCCGACCTGCCGCTCGGCTCCACGTGTCGCAACGTCACCCTCGTCACCGAGGGGGGCTGGGGCAGCGATCCGGCGAACCCCACCAGCCCGGCGTGGCTCGCGTCCGACCTGGCGACGTGGAAGTCCCAGTGCACGAACCTCCGGTTCGCCGACGAGAGCGTCTGGGACGCCGCCGTCGCCCAGTGGGACGCCCTGCACCCGCTCGGCTGAGCGCGGCCCGGGGCGCGAGTCCTTCCCCGCCGCGTGACCGGGCCGGCTAGTCGATGGGGGTGCCGTCGGGGCGGTGGATGTGCCAGGTGCCGTCGGGGTCGCGGTGCGCGGTATAGCGGTGTCGGTACTTGAAGCGGTTGTGCTTCCCGCAGCCGGGTCCCCCGTTGCGGGGGCAGGTACAGCCTCCACCTGG
>Ga0123332_1000671_pt1 | contig 34516 bp, 26 predicted proteins | sample BioC12SIPDNA_4_FD_89958 | JGI IMG/M metagenome (GOLD analysis project Ga0123332, IMG submission 89958) | Anaerobic biogas reactor microbial communites from Washington, USA - Biogas_R2_A C12 SIP DNA | ecosystem: Engineered > Bioreactor > Anaerobic > Unclassified | place: Washington, USA... | reverse complement strand
CGGACAAGTCCAGCGAAGGGCACGAAGCCAGTCAGACGAAGGGTCACGACCGCTGGTGTCGGCGACAGCCCAGCACGAACGCCGGGCCGTCGCCGATCCTCACAGTCAGTCGTCGCCGGTGCGCTGGATGATGTCGAGGGCGGCGGTGAGGGTGGCCTCGTCGGGCGGGCTGCCGTAGAGGGGACGGCGACCGAGCTTCGGGGTGCGGGTGAGCGAGTACGCGAACCGGGCCATCGCCTTGGCGTAGGAGGAACGACCCAGCTCCAGCTCGCGGCAGGCGGTGAGGTTCCGGTGCAGCAGCTCGACCGATGACCGCCCGGTGGAGAACTCGCGGGCGAAGTGCGACGTCGGGTACTTGGTGTGGACCGCGACGATCTCGTCGGTCTGGGCGACCCGCCACCGGCCGGCGAGGATCCGGACCCACGCGTCGAAGTCGATGCGGGAGCGGTGGATCGGGTTGAACCCACCGGCCTCGGTGAGCGCCTCGCGGCGGTAGGTGACCGCGGAGTGGCACATCGGGAAGTGCGTGGCGAAGCACGCGGTGATCTCGTCGTGAGCGGTCGGCGGGCGCACGACCCACGCCACCCCGGCCTCGTCGAGGGTGAGGTAGCTGCCCCCGACCAGCCCGAGCTCGGGGTCGGCCTTCATCATCTCCGCCTGCACCGAGATGCGGGTGGGGAAGGCGGCGTCGTCGGCGTCGATGTTGACGAGCAGGGGGTTGGACGACTCGGTGACCGCGACGTTGAGGGCCCGCGCCCGCCCCAGGCGGTCCTTGAGCTGGATCACCCGGATGCGGTCGTCGCCGATGTCGGCCAGCACGTCGAGGGTGCCGTCGGTCGACCCGTCGTCGACGATGACGTACTCGAAGTCCTGGTGATCCTGGGCGAGGATGCTCTCGACGGTGGCGCGGATCGAGGACTCGGCGTTGAAGACCGTCGTGATGACACTGACGCTCACGACATCGGCACCCTGCGCATCCGGGCCAACCTAGCGGATCGGCCGCGAGCGTCCCCCGCGTGCATCAGGTGATCGTGCGGAGCTCGAGCAGGGCCGCGAGGGCCGGGAGGGCCGGTCCCGCCAGCCAGTCGAAGAACTCGACCGACACGTCCGAGCGCCCCCAACGGCGGAGCTCGATCGGCGCCAGCGGCGGGTCGTCGGAGAACCCCTGCTGGGCGATGCGGGGGAAGAGCCCGGCGCCGTAGGAGTTCGGGACCACGGTGATGTCGGCGTCGCCGTCCAGGACGGCCGTCATCGCCTCCGCCGCGCTCGGGACGGTCCGGGCGGGGGCGGCCGTGACCCCGGCGGACTCCATCGCCGTCTGGACCAGCGCCGCGCAGGACGCCTCGCAGAGGATCGTCTCGAGCTCGCCGCCGGCGGCGAAGGCGGCCAGGCCCGGCCGATCCTCGGCCAACGGGGACCGCATCGCGACCACGAGCGGCTCTCCGCCGACGGTGACGGCGGCGTCGACCGGGCCGGCGTCGCCCGCGTCGTCGAGCGCGGTGGCGTCGCCGATCCACACCGACGGGCTCGAGTTCTCGCGCACGCGATCGGGCACGTCCGGCTCCGTGACCAGGGCCCGCACGAAGCGGACGTGGGCGTCGGTGCTCTCGTACCGGTCGAGCATCCGGTTGATCGCGTCCCCGTACCGCTCGGCGAAGAAGACGGTGACGACGCGGGGGTCGACCCCGTCGTCGGTCGCGTCCTTCTCGGCCTGCGTGTAGGCGTCGCTGCAGGCCGGCACGACGAGCGTGAGCACGCCGACGAGGAGTCCGATCCAGCGCCGTCGGGTCATCGGAGGCGCACCAGCCCGTGGCGGGCGAACAGGTCGACCACCTCGCGGGCCCGGTGGTCGAACGTGTGGGCGCCGGCGACGATCAGACGGCCCTCGGCGGCGCGCCGCCGGGCGGCGACGGGATCCTCGAGCGCGGCGTCGACGGCCCGGGCCAGGTCGTCGGGCTCGACGTAGGTGGCCACGGCGTCGCCGAACAGGTCGGGGATCTCCGGCAGGTGGTCCGAGACGATCGGGGTTTCGCACGCGAGGGCGTCGTAGAGGCGGTTCGACACGAACCCCCATCCTCGCATGGTGTCCCAGTGGTCGTTCAGCAGCACCCCGACCGACGAGTACACGACGGGCAGCCGGTGGTTGTGCACGTACGGCGCGACGATCAGATCGGGGTCGACGAGGTCGCGCCAGTCCGCCCCGTAGATCGCCGGGCGCAGGCCGACCGAGATCGCGTCGCGTACGACGGGTCGGAACACGTGGCGCGTCATCGCCACGACGGCGACGGCGTGGGCGTGGCGGGGATCGGGCGCCAGCGGCCGGAACCGGTGGGGGTCCGTGGCCTGGAGCACCACCTCGACCGGCGTCGACGTACGGGTGCGCAGGGCCTCGGCGAACGACGACGACGCGACCAGCACCAGGTCGGCCTCGTCGCACTCCTCGGTCGACACCGATTCGGGGTGGCTGATGATCCAGAGCACGTGGCGGGCCGCTCCCCGGCGGGCGACCGGGGCGTTGCCGCGGAGGACCAGGTGGACGTCGCCGGGACGTTCGCCCTCCTCGACCGGATTGCCCAGGGTGTGGAGGTGCACCGAGTGCCCCTGGCGCCGGAGCCCGCCGGCCAGCGCCTCGGCCAGGTGCCAGTCGCCCCACCGGTGGGCGACCCGGGTCGACGGGGCGGCGACGGTGACGTGCACCAGCAGGTGCTCGGTGACCGGCGTGTGGTGGGCGAGCTGGTGGAGCGTCGTCTCCTGCCGCTCGACGACGCGACCCCAGTCGGGGACGTCCTCGATCGGACGGGTGAGCGCGGAGAGGGAGGCGACGGGCCGGTGGTCGGCCAGCCCCGCCGCGGGGACCGCGAGCACGCGCGACGAGCCGGCCCGGAGCCGGGCGCACAGGTCGAACAGGGCGGCGTCGAGGTCGTGCATCGCCGCCAGCCCGCCCGCCTCGCGGTAGTGGTCGGTGCTGACGAGGATCCCGGCGCTGGTGCCGGCGGCCACCTCGACCGGGTCGGCGGAGGGATCGGGTCGCGCGCCGGCCGCGCGGGCGACGACCTCGGGCGTCCCGTCGACATCGCGGACGTCGAGCCCGAGGGACCGGGTCCGCAGGTCGTGGGGGGTCGCGTCGCGGGGGGCCCGCTCCGGGTGGACGAGCAGCGGGACGGTGGCCACGACGTCGCCGTCGAGCGCACCCGACAGGTGGTCGAGCCAACCGTCGACCAGGGGCACGGTGGTCGAGCGGGTGAACAGCAGCAGTTCGCCCGTCGCACGCGACGCGGCCTGACGGGCCGCCGCGACGGGGGTCTTGTGCCCGGCCCGGATCACCTGCACGTCCGGCCCGTCGGGGGGAGCCTCGACGCCCGATCCGAGCACGACGACCACCTCGACGGAGCGGTCGCCGGCGTCGGGCACGACGGCGGGCCCCTCGTCGACCACCACGACCATCGTCACGGACCGCTCGTCGGGAGGGGCCCCCGGCACGGTGCGGCCCAGGGCCTCGAGGTGCTGCCGCCGCGCCGGCAGGTCGCTCCGGTGCGGCGTCGCCGCGAGCAGGAGCCGGAGGCGGGAGAGCCGTCGCCGGCCGCGCTGGACCTCTCGTCGGGCGCGGGCGCGGGCGGTGCGCGAGCGGCGGTCGAGCGACAGCACCGCCCGCACGGACCGTCGCCGCAGCAGGGCCTGCTGGCGCTCGGTCTCCTGGCGGAGGCGGGCGTTGGCCAGGCGCTCGGTCTCGAGCGCGGCCCGGAGGCTGGCGTCGCTCCCCTCGGGGCCGCGGGGGTCGGAGGCGGCCCGCGGCCGCGGGGTCGACGTCATCGGACGCCCGACAGTAGGGGGCCGGTGCGCTCCGGGTGGATCGGCCCGGCCGCCGGTCGCGGTACGTTGCCGCTGCCGTGAGCCCTCCATCCCCCCTGCCCTCGGACCTGCGCGTCGTCCACGTGGTGACCCGCTACACCGGCGGATCGGTGCGCCGCGTGCTCGACGTGGTGCGGACCGTGCCCGGTGAGCACGTCGTGATCGTCGGACCCGACTCCGATCTGGGGCGCGTCGCCGAGCTCGACGACCTGGCGAGCGTCGTGATCGAGGACGGGCTGCGCCGGGAGGTGTCGCCGACCGACGCTCGCGCCGTGGCCGCGCTGAGGGCTCGCCTGCGGGGCGCCCGGCCCCACGTCGTGCACACCCACCAGTCGAAGGGCGGGCTCCTCGGCCGGGTCGCCGCCCGCGCCGCGGGCGTGCCCGTCGTGTACCACTCGGCGTCGATGGCGAGCTTCGGCCCGGGGTACGGACGGGCCGAGAGCGCGGTGTTCCGGGCGGCGGAGTGGTCGACCGCGCCGCTGGTCGACCGCTACTTCGTGGTCGGGCGGGACCTCGCCGACCGCCTGGCCAACGGGGCGCGGGTGCCCCGCCGGAAGCTCGAGGTCGTGCGCTCGACGATCGACGCCGACCGCTTCGCGCCGGGCGGGCCGTCGGCCCGTGCCGAGGCCCGCGCCGCGCTCGGGCTCGACCCGCACGAACCGGTGGTCGCCTACGTCGGCAGCCTCGAGCCGCGCAAGGGGGTCACCGTGCTCCCGGAGGCGGTGGCGGTCGCGTCGGCGGGGGCCGGGACCCTCGTCGTCGCCGGCGACGGGCCGCAGGCGGCCGAGGTCGAGGCGGAGGCCGAACGGCTCGGCCTGCGGGCGCGGCTGCTCGGCCACGTCGACCGCGTGCAGGACGTGATGCGCGCGGCCGACGTCGTCGCCCTTCCGAGCGGGGCGGAGGGCCTGCCGCAGGTGCTCGTGCAGGCGGCCATGGTCGGTGTGCCGTTCGTGGCCCACGACGTCGACGGCGTGCGCGAGCTGATCGACGGCGGGGCGGCCGGCCGCGTGGTGCCCCTCGGGGACCGGGACCGCTTCGCCGACGCCCTCCGGACGCTGCTCGCCCGGCGCGAGCGTCGGGTCGCGCCGCGGTCGCGGTGGGCCGAGTGGGGCCTCGATCACGTCGGGCGCCGCTACCGCGCGGCGTACTCGGCCGACCTCACCCGCGGGACTGGTGCCAGGCGACCTGGTGCTTGAGGCCCTCGCGCAGGTCTACCTGGGGCCGCCACCCGAGTAGCTCGCGCGAGCGGTCGGTGGACCCACCGGTGCGAAGGACGTCGCCCGCCTGGGCGGGCCGGGGGTCGAGCTCGATGGCGGACCCGGCGAGCTCCTCGATCGTGCGGACGACCTCGAGCAGGCTGACGCTGCTGCCGCCGGCGACGTTGATCACCGACCCGCGCGGGGCGTCGCGCTCGGCGGCGAGCAGGTTGGCGGCGACCACGTCGGTCACGTACGTGGCGTCCCGGATCTGGCTGCCGTCGCCGAACAGCGGGAACGTGCCGCCGTGGAGCGCCACCTCGCAGAGGCGGTGGAACGCCATGTCGGGTCGTTGCCGTGGCCCGTACACGGTGAAGTAGCGCAGCGACGTGGTCGGTACACCGTGCGTCTCGGCGTAGAGGCGGCACAGGTGCTCGCCGGCCAGCTTGGTGACGCCGTACGGGCTGCGGGGGAGCGGGAGGTCGGTCTCGAGCGTCGGGTAGCGCTCGGCATCGCCGTACACCGACGAGCTCGATGCGTACACGAACCGCTCGAGCGGTCGCTCGCGGCAGGCCTCCAGCAGCCGCTGGGTGGCCAGTACGTTGCGCGACGCGTACGCCTCGAACCCGGTGTCCCACGACAGCCGGACCCCCGGCTGGCCGGCGAGGTGGAACACGGCGTCGACGCCATCGAGCGCGCCGGCGAGATCGTCGGTGGCCAGGTCGACCGGCGCGAGGGTGACCTGGTCGGCGACCGCGTCGAGGTTGGCCCGCTTCCAGTCCGGGTCGTAGTAGTCGGTGAAGCAGTCGACGACGACGACATCGTCACCCCGACGGACCAGGGCCTCGACGAGGTGGGATCCGATGAAGCCGGCGCCGCCGGTGACGAGCGAGCGCCGGGTCAACTGGGCTCGGGGGTCAATGCGCCCCCTGGGTGGAGAGGACCGTCGGGACGGTGCGCAGCAGGATGGCCACGTCGCCCATCATGGTCCACTCTCGGGCGTAGGCCATGTCGAGCTCGGCCCGGTCGCCCTTGGTCACGTCGCTGCGGCCCGACACCTGCCAGCGGCCGGTCAGGCCCGGCTTGCACGCCAGGTAGGCGTCGAGGTCGTCGCCGTAGAGGTCGAGCACCTGCTCGGCCACGATCGGACGGGGCCCGACGAGGCTCATGTGCCCGGCGACGACGTTGAGCACCTGGGGCAGCTCGTCGATGCTGAGCTTGCGGAGGATGCGTCCGACGCTCGTGACGCGCGGGTCCTGGGCGAGCGGCACCTTGAAGTCGTTGTCGAGGTACGCCCGCATCAGCTCCGGGTCGGCCTCGAGGCGCTGCTCCGCGTCACGGTGCATCGTGCGGAACTTGTACATCACGAACTGTCGCCCGCCGCGGCCGGTGCGGACCTGGCGGAAGAAGATCGGGCCCCGGGAGGTCGCCGCGATCGCCAGCACGATGAACGGCGACACGATCAGGAAGCCGAGCATCAGCGGCAGGGCGGCGGCCAGGTCGAGGGAGCGCTTCAGGAAGCGGGCCCGACCGCTCGAGACGGCGAAGTCCGCGGCGCGCCCGTCGACGGCGGTCACGAGGATGGGGTGGTAGCCGCCGACGAGCTCGGAGTCGACGCCGATCGTCCCCCCCGCGAACGCCGCCGCTCCGAGGTCGTCGTAGGTCTCGCTCGTCATGGCGCCCCGAACCCCGCACCGCCGGGTCCGCCGCTCGGTTGCCGCCGGTTCCGGTCGTTCGCCGTGCCGGGGCCAGCCCGGTCGATGGCGCCGTGCTCCTCTTGCTCCAGGTTCCTCATTGAGACGGATTCCCGTTCTGTCGCCGCGCCTCCCCCCGGATGCGGGGCGAACGGTAGACGACTGTCCGCTGACCGTAAATGGTTCTTTGTGGCCACATGGCATGGCCCGAACGGGTTGTGACGCGGGTCCGTGCCCTGCGTCACGTACGTCCGATCAGCCCGGTCGGAGCCGGACGGATCGTAGCCCACGGCCTCGATAACCGGATGGAGGGCCGCTCGGTGGTCGCACGACCGTGCTCCGTGGCCGATCCTACGCCGGTGACCACCCCGGGCGACAGGGCCGTTCGGCCCATGTAAAGGGCACTTCCCGTGACCGATGATGGTGACAGACCGGTGACGAATCCTCCCGAACGGCGGAAGGATGTCGCAGGTAGCAGCCCCGATGAGCTAGGGTCCCCCCTGCTCGAACGACTGGGAGGACGTGGAGACGATGCGAGCCAAGAACCGGCGAGGCAATCCGATGCGAGCGATCGTCGGGGTGGCGGTCGCCGTCCTCGCGATGGTCGCATCCTCGTCGGTCGCCGGCGCCCAGGACGCCGACTCGGACTACGCCGCGGCGCTCCAGGTGTACGTCGAGCGCCCGTCGATGCGGTACTGCGACGACAACGCCGTCTCGGTCGAGGGCTTCCTCCCGAACTCGCTCGTGACCTTCACGATCACCGACCCCGCCGGCAACGTCGTCGAGCTCGGTTCGGTGACGACCGACGCCGAGGGCCGGGCGTCGCTGCCGTTCCAGCTGAGCGCCGCGAGCGCGGGTGACGTGTTCGTCATCACCGCCACCGGCACCGACCTCGGCGGCGAGCCGGCCACGATCTCCAGCGAGGTCACCGTCGTCGCCGGCGAGTGCACCGACGACCCCGGGCCCGATCCGTCGGATCCCGGCGAGGACGACCTGTACCGCACCGGCACCGACCTCTCCGGCGTCCTCCGCATCGCCCTGGTCGCCCTCGCCGCCGGCGCCGCCCTGCTGCTCGCCGCCCGCAAGCGCCAGGCCCACACCGCCTGACGGGCGCCGCGGCCCCCGACGCGGGGGCGGCGGCCGCTAGCGTCCCAGCCGTGAGCCCGGTCCCGGCGCGCCCCCGGCCGTGATGTCGACCGACCTCGCCACCGCCGCCGTCCCGGAGGCGGAGCGACCCCCCTCGCGCCGTCGGCGCCCCGATCCCCGGGTCACGTGGGCCGTCCGCGCCGTGGCGGTGGTGGCGGCGGTCGTGGCCGCCATCGCGGACGTCGCGCCCACCGGGCTCTGGATCGCCGATCGCGCCTGGACGGCCGCCGCCGTCGGCGGTCTGGTGATCCTCGTGTCGCGCGCCACCCGCAACACGTGGCTCTGGATGACCGCGTTGACGGCCGTGGCCGCGGTCGGTTCCTGGGCGGTGGTGCCCGCCATCGGCGCCCTCGTCGTCGCGGCGGCGAGTACGACCCGGCCCTTGCGGCCCCGTCCCTACGGGGCGGTGGTCGGCGCCCTCTGCGGCATCGCCCTGCTCCACCTGCCGCCGATCGGTCCCCACGGCACCACGGCGGTCGTCACGGTCGTCGCGGTGGCCCCGGCGGTCCGGGCGGGGTACCTGCGCAGCCCGCGGCGGTCGCGGCGTCGCATGAGGATCGGGCTGTGGGTCCTCGTCGGCGCGGTCCTCCTCGCCGGCGCCTCCCTCGCGGTGGCCGCCGCCCTCACCGTCTCGGACCTCACCGAGGCGGTCGCCGACGCCCAGGACGGCCTGGAGCTGGTCCGTGAGGGCGAGCAGACCGAGGGCGCCCGGCACTTCGACGAGTCGGCGCGCCGCTTCGACCGCGCCGAGTCCCTCCTCGGCGGCCCCCTCGCCGCTCCGGCCCGGGTCGTGCCGTTGATGGCGCAGCACGCCGAGGCCCTGGAGACCGCCGCCGACAGCGGTCGGCGCCTCGCCCGCTCGGCCGAGGTGGCGGCGAGCGTCGCGCCGTACCGCGATCTGAAGGCCGACGAGGGCACCATCGACGTGACCGCCATCCGGGCGATGCAGCGGCCGGTCGCCGACGCGGCGGCGTCGCTGGAGGCGGCCGACGCGGACCTCGAGTCGGCGCGCTCGCCGTGGCTGCTCGATCCGGCCACCGCGGCGATCGACGAGTTCCAGACCGAGATCCGCGAGGCGATCCCCGAGGCCGTGCTCGCCGACAAGGCCCTGGCGGTGGCCCCCGCCCTGCTGGGCGCCGAGGGCGACCGCCAGTACCTGGTGTTGTTCACCACTCCGGCCGAGTCGCGCTACCTGGGCGGTTTCACCGGGTCCTACGGCCTCCTGACCGCTTCCGGGGGTGAGGTCGACTTCACCGTCACGGGTGCGATCAACGACCTGTCGCGGTCGTCGGACTGGCGCACCCGGTCGATCGAGGGCCACGACGAGTTCCTGTCGCGGTACGGCAAGTACCACCCTGAGCGGAACTTCCAGAACCTGACCGTCTCCCCCGACATGCAGACGACGGCGGAGGTGGCGGCGTCGCTCTACCAGCAGACGACCGGCACGACCATCGACGGCGTCGTCGTGGTCGACCCCATCGCGATCGCGGGTCTGCTCGAGCTGACCGGACCGATCGAGGTCGACAGCATCGAGTTCCCGCTGACGGCGGACAACGCGGCCGAGTTCCTGCTGCGCGACCAGTACATCCTCTACCAGGGCGAGCGCGGCGACCGGAAGGACCGGCTGGAGGACGCGGGCCGGGCCACGTTCGACGCCCTCACCGAACGGTCGCTCCCGGGACCGCGCGAGATCGGTCGGGTGCTCGGGCCGATCGTCGACCAGAAGCGGCTGCTCTTCTACCCCTTCGTCGCCGACGAGCAGGACCTGCTCGAGCGGGTCGGCGCCCTCGGACGCTTCGAGGTACCCGACGACACCGACTTCGTGTCGCTCCGCACCGCCGACGCGCGGCCGAACAAGATCGACACCTTCCTGTACCGCACGCTCGACTACACGGTCCGGTACGACCCGGGGAACGGGCGGGTCCGGGCCACGGCCACGGTGACGCTCCGCAACGACGCCCCGCCCGGCGGGCTCCCCGACTACCTGATCGGTCCCGACGACGGGGTGCTGCCGCTCGGTACGACCAGGATCTTCGCCGCGGTCTACTCGCCGTTGAGGTCCACCGGCGCGACGCTCGACGGCGTACCGGTGGGGATCGGGGCCGAGCCCGAGCTGGGGGGATTCGTCTACTCGCGCCTCGTCGCCATTCCGCCGGGCGGGACCGCGACGCTGGTGATCGAGCTCGACGGCACCATCGACATGGGCGACCGCTACCGCCTCGAGGTCGACCACCAGCCGCTCGTCAACCCCGACGGTCTCACGGTGACCGTCCAGGGCGGGGACGGCGGCCGGACGCCTCGCGCCTCGTCGACGGCGAGCGTCGACGACGGGGTGGCTCGTATCGAGGACGACGCGTGGGAGATCGATCAGCAGCACGAGGTCGCGTTCGGCTGACCGGCGTCCGGCCGATCGGTCGCCGCGGGGGCGGTGGTCGGCGGCCGGTCGAGGTCATCTATGCTCGCCCTCCTGTGCACCGGGCACCGGCCCTTGCCGTCCCCGGATGCGCGCGCCCGGCCGTCGTCGGCCCGGCCACAGACGCTTCGCCGATGCCGCCCACCCGTCCCGCCCCGAACCTGACTCCCCGCGACCGACCCGTCGGCGCGCCGGTGGGGGGATGACCCGGTGAGCCACCCCCGCGTGTCGATCGTGACGACGGTGAGGGGTACGCCGGTGCCGCTGTTCGCGATCAGCATCGAGAGCGTCCTCGAGCAGAGCGTCTCGGACCTGGAGCTGATCCTCGTCTTCGACGGCGACCTCTCCGACGAGGGCGAGGAGATGGTCCGCGAGCACCAACGGCAGGACGACCGCATCGTCGTGCTGCGGACCGGTCGGATCGGCCGCGGCGCGGCGCTCAACGCGGGACTGCGCCAGGCTCGGGCCGACCTCGTCGGCATCCAGGACGCCGACGACGCGTCCCACGTCGAGCGCCTCGCCACGCAGCTCGAGGTGTTCCGCCACAACCCGAACCTGTCCCTGCTCGGCACCGGGGCCCGCTTCAGCCGCGGCCTCACCGAGCGCGCCGACTGGCGCATCAGCTCGGCGCGTCCCCGGGTCCGGCCGGTCGACATGGCGCTGCTCCGCACCAACCCGATCATCCACTCGTCGGTGCTCGCCCGGGCCAAGGCGATCACCCGGGTCGGCGGGTACGACGCGCGCCGCGTCGCCCAGCTCGACTACGACCTGCTCCTCCGCCTGCGGGCGCGAGGCGAGATCATCGGCGTGTGCGACCGCCCGCTGGTGCTGCACCGGCGTCACCCGGGCCAGACCTACGAGGGGATGTCACCGTCGAGTCGGGCGTGGAGCTCCTACCGGCTCCAGACGTCGCACGTGAAGGACCTCCCGCCGGTGCCGCGGTTCGGCTACCACGGCATCGCCGCGACGCGCCTCGTGTACCAGGTCGCGCGGGGGATGGCCTGGCATCGCGCGTCGCGCCACCAGAGCGCGGCACCAAATCCCGACGGGCATGTGGCAGCCTCGTGAGCCGTCCCCGTCCCCACCCCGGAACCACCCCACAGGCGGCCCAGTGAACGAAACCTCCCCGCACCTCGACATCCGGTGGGTCCTCGGCGTCCTGCGCCGTCGGGGTCTGTTGATCCTCGCCGCCGTGGCCGCGGTGTTCGTGCTCGTCTACGCGCTGTCGAGCACGCGGGACAAGGTGTACACGTCCAACGCGGACGTCCAGTTCACCGGCGCCACCCAGCAGCTCCTCACCGAGTCCGGCGACCGGCCGTCGAACCGCAACATCAACCTCGCCAACGAGGTGTACCTGGTCACGTCGGCGACGGTCCGCGAGGCCGTCGTGGCCCAGCTCGGCAGCGATGCGTACGGCGAGGTGCGCAACATCGGCGTCGTTCAGGTGACCAACACCGACGTGATGCGGATCAGCGTCTCGTCGACCTCGCCGGAGATCGCCCGCGACGCGGCCGACGCCTTCGCCAACAACTACACCGAGATCCGCAAGCGCGACCTCCAGGAGATCTACACCCGGCAGGCCGAGGCGCTGCGCAACACGTCGGAGGTCGTGGCCGAGGAGATCGTCAGCCTCGAGCAGGCGATCGCCAACGACCCGAACCCCAACTCCGCCGAGAACGAGGTCCGCCGGCTCCAGCGCGGGTCGCTCATCAGCCAGCAGAGCTCGCTCCAGAACCGCGCGTTCGAGCTCGACCTGAACGCCGCCGAACGGGCGTCCACGATCCGGGTCGCCAAGTCCGCGGGCCTGCCCCGCCTGCCGAACTCGCCGACGCCGCTGCGCGACGCGGGCATCGCGGCCCTCGCCACCCTCGTCATCGGCATCGGGCTGGCGTTCCTGTACGAGCAGCTCGACACCAGGATCAAGGCCGACAACCTCGCCGCGGTCACCGGCTCGATCCCGCTGCTCGGCTCGCTGCCGGTGATCGGCACCCGCCGCCGCTTCCTCGGGCTGCTCGGCAAGCGTGGCGCCGCACCCCGTGAGCTGGTCCCCGCGACCTCGGCGGCGGCCGAGGCCTACCGGGCCATCGCCACCAGCCTCCGCTTCTCCGCCCTGGGCCAGCAGAAGCGTCGCATCCTGATCACCAGCTCGATCAGCGGCGAGGGCAAGACGAGCCTCACCGCCAACCTGGCCGCGATCCTCGCCGAGAACGGGTTGCGGGTGCTGGTGGTCTCGGGAGATCTGCGCCGTCCCCAGCTCGCGCAGACGCTCGGGGCGGTCGACATCGACAAGGGGCTCACGTCGGTGATCCTCGGCGACGAGCAGCTCGTCGACGTGCTCGTCAGCGCCGGCCGCTCCGACGAGGAGGCGATCACCCTCCTCCCGAGCGGTCCGCTCCCGCACGACCCGTCGGTGCTGCTCGGCTCCGACGAGTTCGGCGAGATGCTCACGCAGTTCGAGAAGGCCGGCGCCGACTTCATCCTGATCGACTGCGCGCCCGTCCTCCCCGTGAGCGACCCGCTGGCCGTCGCCCGTCACGTCGACGGCGTCATCCTCGTGGTCGAGCACGGGCGCAGCCGCCAGGGTGAGCTCGCCCAGGCGATCGAGCGGCTCCAGAAGGTCGACGCGGACGTGATCGGAGTCGTCATCAACGCCGTCCCGGGCGACTCCGACCTGGTCTACATGGGGAACTATGGCTACAGCGCCCCCGCGTGACCGGGCGCTGACGCCGCCGGCGACCGGGCCGGTCGTCGAGGCGGGAGACCACCACGGGGCCGACGGGCCGGCCCCCCGGCCGCCGGTGCTGGTGCGGTGGTTCGCGTTCCTGGCCCTGCCGGGGGCGATGTTCCTCATGCCCCAGCTCGCGTTGAACGCGTCGCGGATCGACGCGGTGATCATCCCGCTCGTGCTGTTCGGCTTCGTGACGATGTTCCGCTACGGCTCCCCGGCGGTGGCGGGGGCGGCCCGGGCGCTGCCGTGGCTGTGGCTGGTACTGATCGGGTCGCTGCTGGGGCTGGCGACCGTCGGCCTCACGCTGTGGGCGGTCAGCAGCCTCGCCCAGACGACCTACGCCCTGTTGACGTTCTTCTGCATGTGGCACCTGATCCACGTGTACCGGCTCGAGGCGACCGTGTACCGCAGCGTGCGGTGGGCGGCGATCATCTCGACGCTCATCCTGGCGCTGCCGTCGTACCACCACCGCGCCGCGGGCTACTTCCCCAACCCGAACGTCGCGGGTCACTACGCGGCGACGGTCGGCGGCTTCCTGCTGTTCGGAGGCACCCGCACCCGTGACCGGTGGCTGGGGGCCATCACCCTGGCCGTCGGCCTGTACACCTCGAGCTCCTTCGGTGCGATCACGATGGTGCTGGCCATGTCGGCCGTGTGGTTCACCCGCACGCTGCGGAGCCACACCGCCGTGCTGGCGGTGGTGCTGATCGGCATCCTGCTCGGGACCGTTTTCCTGTTGACGCGGCCGGTGCAGGAGGTACCGGTCGAGGAGAGCAAGGTAGAGGTCAGCTCGGGCCTCAGCGAGAGCCGGTTCGAGAAGAGCCAGACCGGCCGCCTCCGGCTGTGGACGCGCGGCCTGGGCCAGTGGGCGGACAACCCGTGGGGCATCGGACCCAGCGGTGCCTCCGACCGCAAGTTCATCGAGCTGCACGACGTGCGGGAGGACTCGAGCATCGGCCAGATCCACTCGGACCCGCTGGGGATGCTGGTCGAGCGGGGGGTGATCGGCCTGGTCGGCTGGATCGGCATGTGGGTGTCGTTCTGGTCGGCCGCGCCCAAGCGCGGGCTGGCCCGCCTGATGATCCTCGGCTTCCTGATGCAGACCGTGTTCCGGGAGACGATCCACTACCGGCACCTGTGGATCGTGCTGGCGCTGGCGATGGTGATCGACCACCGGAACGAGGCGCGCTCCCGGGGCTCTATCGTCGCCGCGACCTGAAACCAAGGAGCAACGACTGCATGTTCCCCTTCTGGGATCTCGCCATCGCCCCGGTCCTCGCCGCGGCGGGGGCGCGCCGGCTCGTGGAGATCGGCGCGCTTCGTGGCGAGCACACGCAGCTCATCGTCGACCACCTCGGCCCCGAGACCGAGCTCCACGTGATCGACCCGGTCCCGGACTTCGACCCGGCCGAGCACGAGCGGCGCTTCGCCGGCCAGTACGTGTTCCACCGGGCGCTGAGCGTCGACGTGCTGGGCGACCTGCCACCGATGGACGCGGCGCTGATCGACGGTGACCACAACTGGTACACCGTCTTCAACGAGTGCCGCCTGCTGAGCGAGGTGGCCCGCGCGGCGGGGAAGCCGCTGCCGGTGATGATCCTCCACGACGTCGGCTGGCCGTACGGGTACCGGGACCTCTACTACGACCCGGACACGGTGCCCGCCGAGCACCGACACCCCTGGCGCCACGCCGGGATGCGGCCGGGCCGCAGCGAGCTGGTCGAGAAGGGCGGCCTCAGCCCGACGATGTGCAACGCCGAGCACGAGGGCGGGCCGCGCAACGGCGTGATGTCGGGCCTGGAGGACTTCATCGCGGGCTACGACAAGCCGCTGCGCACCCTCGTCATCCCGATCTACTTCGGGCTCGCGATCGTCGTCGAGGAGGAGCGGCTCGAGGCGCAGCCGGAGCTGGCGGCGGTCCTCGACCGGCTGGAGTCGGCCGAGGGGCGGGGCGAGTTGCTCGAGCTCGCCGAAGAGGTGCGCATCAAGGCGATGCTGCTCCAGCACCAGGTGTACTACCAGCGCGAGGACCAGCAGCGTCGCATCGGTCGGCTCCGGTACCGGTACCTGGAGACCGTGAAGGGCTCGCTGCTGAACGAGCACTACCTGGAGAACGAGGCCCGCCTCGAGCACCTGGTCACCCGGAGCCGCGACGGCCGTCCGCCCGAGGCCCGGATCCTCCGCGACCCCGTCCGCCAGGACCAGGAGACGTTCCGGCGCCTCCAGCGTCAGCGCAGCGGCGCGGCCGGTCCCGGCCCCGGCGGAGACTCGTTCGTGCCCTACACGGCGATGGGGCGCACCCGGCTCCAGTACATCGAGCAGGCGCTCGACACGATCCGTCGCGACGGAGTCGGCGGCGACCTCGTCGACAGCGGCGTGGGTCGCGGCGGCGCCGGCATCTTCATGCGGGCCTGGCTCGACGCCACCGACGTGTCGAGTCGGCGGCTGTGGGTCGTCGACCGCTTCCGCGCCGCGGAGGACGGCGAGAACGCACCCAGCCTCCCGGTCACGGGCGTGGCCGGCTTCCGGGCCGACCTGAACGTCGTGCGGGACGGGTTCTCCCGCTTCGGCCTGCTCGACGACCAGGTGCGGTTCCTCCAGGGGAACCCCTGGAGCTCCCTCGCCGACGCCGCGATCGGCAAGGTCGCGCTGCTCCGCATCGGCCCGCACCAGGGCCACCGCGACGCCCGCCGCGTCCTCAACCGGCTCTACGACAAGCTGGCGATCGGCGGCTACGTGATCGTGGACGACCCGACCGGCGAGGTCGGCGAGGTCGTCGAGCAGTTCCGCGCCGAGCGCGGCATCGAGGCCCCGACCGAGACGGTCGACACCACCGCGATCGCCTGGCGCAAGGACGCCGAGCGGCCCGCGCCCCCGTCGACCGGTCCGGTCACCCGCATCAAGGAAGCGGTGCGCGGGCGCGTCAGGGGCGACACCAGCTCCGCCGCGCCGGTACCGGTCCCCGAACGTCCGAGGGTCCCGCTCGCCCCCGCCGTCCCCGACGGGCCGGTCGACCTGACCGTCGTCGTCGTCTTCTACGACATGAAGCGCGAGGCGGCCCGCACCCTCCACTCGCTGTCGCGGGCCTACCAGGAGAAGCTCGGCGACCTCACCTACGAGGTGATCGCCGTCGACAACGGTTCGTCGCCGGGTCAGCGGCTCACCGCCGACGACGTCGCCGCGTTCGGACCGGAGTTCCGGCTGCTCGACCTCTCGGAGGAGGCCGAGCCCTCCCCGGTGCTCGCCCTGAACCGGGGCATCGCCGAGGGGCGCGGCGAGAACTTCGCCCTGATGATCGACGGCGCCCACGTGCTCACGCCGGGCGTGCTGCGCTTCGGCATGGCCGGGCTCGACACCTACTCGCCGGCGATCGTCGCCACCCAGCAGTGGTACACCGGACCTGGCCAGCAGGGCGACGCCATGGACGACGGCTACGACCAGGCCTACGAGGACCGGCTCTTCGAGGGGATCGACTGGCCCGCCGCCGGGTACCGCCTGTTCGAGATCGGCCACTTCATCGGCGATCGCGACTGGCTGGACGGTGTGTGGGAGAGCAACTGCATGTTCGTCCCCCGGTCGCTGCTCGAGCAGTCCGGCTGCTTCGACGAGAGCTTCTCGATGGCGGGCGGCGGCTACGCGAACCTCGAGCTGTACGAGCGGCTGGGCTCGTCGGCGGACGTGACGGTGGTGACCATCCTCGGGGAGGGGTCCTTCCACCAGGTGCACGGCGGGACCACGACCAACCAGCCCGACGCCGTCGAACGCCGGGCCCGCGTCCACGGCTACAGCCGGCACTACGCCGAGCTACGGGGACGTCCGTTCCGCGGGCCGGGCAAGCCGATGCACTACGTCGGTTCGATCGGCTCGCCGGCCGCCCGGCGCACGCGGGCCCGCCGCCTGTCCTCCGCCGCGTTCGCGGAGGCGGCCGAGGTCGGCGGCATCGACGGCCGCCCCGCCGAGCCGACGCCGGTCCCCCAGGAGCTCCAGGTCGCGTTCCTCGACGCGGTGTGGCACAGCGTGCCGTGGGCCCACACGACCTGGCTGGGCGAGCGCATCGAGTCGGCGCCCACCGACCTCCTCGCCTACCAGGAGGCGATCGCGTCGGTCCGCCCCGACCACGTGGTCGTCACCGGCGGCGACGGGGGCCGGGCCCTCTTCCTCGCGTCGGTCTGCGAGCTGGTCGGCCACGGCCGGGTGATCGTCGTCGACGAGGCGCCGCCGGTGCCCGCCCACCCGAGGATCGACGTCGTCGACGGGCGGGCCGATTCGCCCGACGTCGCCGCGCGCGTCCGCGACGCCGTCGGCGACGGCCGGGCGCTCGTGGTGCTGGGCCGGATGGTCGACCAGCCGACCACCGTGCGGGAGTTCGAGGCCTACTCGTCGCTCGTGCCGGTCGGTTCCTACGTGGTCGTCGCCGACACGATCGTGAACGGCCACCCGGTGTGGACCGGGTTCGGCAACGGCCCCGCCGAGGCCGTCAAGCAGCTCCTCACGCGCCACGGCGAGTTCGTGTCGGACCCGTTGATGGAGAAGTACTCCCTCAGCTTCAACCCCGGCGGGTTCCTGCTGCGGTCCCGGTAGCGCCGCCGTGGCCCCGTCCCCGCTGGTCAGCGTCGTGGTGGTCGTGCACGACATGGCCCGCGAGCTGCCCCGCACGCTGCGCACCCTCGCTCCCGGGCACCAGCGCGACATCGAGCCGGGCCAGGTCGAGCTGGTGCTCGTCGACAACGGCTCGTCGGAGCCGGTCGATCCGACGCTGCTCGCCGCCCACCCGGGTCCCGTCGTCCACCACCGGCTGGACCCGGCGCCGGCGTCTCCCGCCCGGGCGGCGAACCTCGGCATCGGGTCGGCGACCGCCCCGCTGGTCGGCCTGATCGTCGACGGGGCGCGCATGGCGTCGCCACGGTTGCTCGCCTCCGCCCGGCGCGCCTCCCTCCTCGCCGACCGGCCGGTGGTGACCGCCCCCGCCTACCACCTCGGGCCGGTGGTCCACATGCGGGCCGCCGAGGCGGGCTACGACCAGCGCGTCGAGGACGAGCTTCTCGCCGGCAGCGGCTGGGAGGACGACGGCGACGCCCTGTTCGCCATCAGCACGTTCGCCGGGTCGTCGCACCGCGGCTGGTTCGGTCCGATGGGGGAGAGCAGCTCGCTCTTCCTCGACCGGAGCCGGTGGGCCGAGCTGGGCGGACTCGACGAGGCGTTCGCCCTGCCCGGCGGGGGGCTGGTCAACCACGACCTGTATCGGCGGGCGTGCGCCCTCCCGGGCATCGAGCTGGTGCAGCTCCTCGGCGACGGGACGTTCCACCAGTACCACGGCGGGGCGGCGACCGGGCGGCGCTTCACCTGGGACGAGATGCACGCGGACTACCGGTCGATCCGGGGCTCCGACTACCGGCCCCCGTCGCTCCGGCCGGTGTACCTCGGCCCGCTACCGGACCCGGCGGTCGGCCACCTCGAGCGCTCGGTCGCGTGGCGGGTCGCCCACGGGTGGCCTCAGGACGGGGCGCAGTAGCCGGCGGAGGGGGCCGGTGCCGTGACCCGCACCGTCAGGCCGTCCAGCTCGGCGACGAGCCGCGTGCCGTCGCGGGTCTCGAACGGGACCGGCCGCGACGCGGGGCGGCCGTCGTCGAGGTACACGACCCGCACCGGACCGCGGATCACGAGCTCGTCGCCGCGGTCGAGCCGGAGCTCGCCCGCCTCGGTGTCGGCGTCGGTACACGGCGTCGGGCGCGGGTCGCCGGAGCGTTGCGCGAGGCCGAGGCGGACGCGCAGCTCGTTCTCCAGGGCGGGGGAGATCGGATGGTCGGGTACGGCGAGCTTGCCCGCGTCGTAGGCGTCGAGCAGCCAGCCGATCGTCAGCTCGCCGTCGTACGCGTCGGCGATCGGTTGGACGTCGCGGGGGACCTCCCTCGCGAACGGCACGCGGACCGCGTTGGTGATGATCCGCTCCCGGTCCTCCATGTAGGGACGGCCGAACACCTCCGGGCGGAGGGCGTCGGCGTTCGGCGGTAGCGGGATCAGGGCCAGGACGACCAGCACCGGAACCGTCGCCCGCCAGCGGCGGGCCACCTGCTCGGCGCCGACCGCGACCGCGGGGAGGGCGAGCGCGGTGGCGATGTGGACGTAGCGATCGGCCCGCGACCCGTTGAAGCCGGTGAACCACCGACCCCACCCGGTGGTGGCGGCCCACAGCACGCTGCCGACGAGCATCGAGGTCGGCGCGGCGAGGCGGCCGCGGGTCGCCCGCCAGGCGGCGTGGTCGCCGCGCCGCCACCGGCCCAGGCCCGCCGCCCACGCCCAGGCCAGACCGCCGACGGCCAGGGCGGCGGCCACCACCGCCAGGATCCGGTGGTGGCCGATGCCGACGAAGGTGCCCGAGACCGACCACCAGATCCACTCGGCGAGGCGGGCCGTGGTCGGGCTCCCCAGGGGTCCCGAGCTGTCGGCGTGTTCGATCAGGTACCAGGCGAGGTACACCGCGGCGACCGGTGCCGAGAGGGCGGCCGCCGCCCGCCAGCCCCGTCGGAGCAGCACGGTCGCGGCGGTGACGACCACCAGGATCGGACCGACCCCCGCGGTCATAACCGCCCCGATCCCGGCGAGGACGGCGACCGCGTCGCGGCGACCGAGCGGGCCGTCGTGGTCGGCGAGGAGCAGGTGGGTCAGCCCCAGGACCAGGGCGCCGCTGAACCCGACCTGGAACGCCCACAGGATGTTCTGGTCGCCCGGCCCGTAGAGCACGAACACCGCCGCGTAGGCGGCGGCGAGCCAGGGGCGGACGCCCGACCGTCGCATGACGCGGTGCAGGAGCACGACGGCGGTCAGGTGCAGCGCGATCACCACCGCCTGGTACGGGCGGTAGCTGTCGATGCCGAAGACGTTCCACAGCACCTGGTACACCAGCACGGGCCCGGCGGCGGGGTGCACGTTGAACGGCTCGAAGTAGCTCGCCGGCTCGATCGCCATGCGCTCGGTGAAGAACATCCACTCGTCGCGGAAGAACCAGTGGTAGCGGCCGTAGCCGAACAGCAGGACCGGGAACGCGACGACGACGTATCCCAGCAGCAGGATCGTGGGCAGCCGGTGCAGCAGCCGCTCCCGGTCCCAGGTCGGGGCGTCGGAGGCGGTCTCGGCGGTCGGGTCGGAGGCGGTCGTGGCGGCGTCGGCGGCGGCGGGGGGCGCGGCCGACGGGGCGTCAGAGGGCAAGTGGGATCTGGCCCTTCGGGTACGCCGACGGGGCGAAGAACCACGTCTCCATGGCGTGGCGCTCGAGGGACATGCCCGGGGCGACCGCGGTGCGGTGGAGGAAGAGGTGGTCGAAGAGGAGCGCGTCGCCCGCCTCGAACTCCGGGCGGACCACGGCGACGCCGTCGGCGACCCGCTCGACGGTGTCGGGGGATACGTCCCAGTCGAAGTAGGTGCCGTCGCCCCCGGTCTCGACGACGCGGTCGAGGCGTCGGGGGACGACGTCGAGGCCCGGCGCGTCGACGCCGCACGGGCCGAGCGCCAACCACAGGTTGAGGGTGCGGACGTCCTCGCCGAGGAACGCGCCGTCCTGGTGCCAGCCGGTGTTGGTGTCGGTGGGGACCCGCCGGAGCGTGCACTTGTTGGCCGACAGGGCCGGGACCTCACCGAGGTACGACGTGACCAGGTCGAGCACGCCGGTCTCGTCGACCAGCTCGGTCAGCTCGTGCAGCATCCGGGGCGAGTCCGCGGTCCAGACCGCCCCGCTGCGCCGGACCCAGTTGCGTCGGCCCCCCACGCGGTACTCGTCGCCGTTCGGTGTGAAGTGCGCGTACCAGCCGTCGCTCGGGTCGTCGGCGTCGAAGGCGGCCAGGGCGGCGTCGATGCCGCCCGCCAGGGCGGCCGCCCGATCCGGGGGGATCAGGCCCCGCACCCACACGCAGCCGTGCTCGGCCAGGCCGGCCCGCAACCGCTCGACGTCGAGGTCGGCGGGGGAGATCGGGGTCAGCGGGGACGGGTGCTCGGTGGAGCTCGTCACCCGGTCCGGTGGTGTCGGGGCCACCGGGCGGGGCCGGGCTCCGACCGCGTGGCGCAGGGACACGAGGCGCTGCTCGATGTCGGCGTGGCGGGCCCGCCGGTTGGCGTGGCGGAGGGCCGCCACCGCCTCGTGGTCGAGCCCCGCCCCGAGCAGCGCCTCGGCGTCGGCGATGACCGCCCGGGCGTTCATCGTCTGCTCGTCCACGGCACCTCCTCGACGGCCTCGGTCGCCTCCGGCAGGGTAGTGGGCCGACCGCGCCGCGGGGTCGCCGCGGTTGCCAAGCCCGGCGGATCCTGCCACGCTCTCCCGATCCTCCGAATACGAGTGTGCACCCAGGTGGGGCGATGACGGGACAACCAGAGGTCGCGATCGTGGGCGGCTGCGGACACGTCGGCCTCCCGCTCGGGCTGGCCCTCGCCGACGCCGGACCGCGCGTGGTCCTCTACGACCTCAACGAGGCTGCGATCGACCAGGTCCGCGCCGGGAAGATGCCGTTCGTCGAGCACGGGGCCGAGGAGGTGCTGGCCCGGGTGCTCGCCTCGGGCACGTTGACGCTCAGCGCCGACGCGTCGGCGGTCGCGGGCGTCGAGCACGTCGTGGTGGTGATCGGCACTCCGGTCGACCAGCACCTCAACCCCGACCCGGGTGCCGTGGTCACCGCCATCGAGCGGATGCTCGACCACCTGACCGACGGTCAGCACCTGGTGCTCCGCAGCACCGTCTACCCCGGGGTCACGGGGATGGTCGAGCGTCTGCTGCGGGCGCACGGCAAGCGGATCGACGTCTCGTTCTGCCCCGAGCGGATCGCCGAGGGCAAGGCGATGGAGGAGCTGCACTCCCTGCCGCAGATCGTGTCGGGGCGGACGCCCCGGGCGGTGGCGCGGGCCACGGAGCTGTTCGGTCACCTCACCGACTCGATCATCCCGGTCGGCGTCGAGGAGGCCGAGCTCGCCAAGCTGTTCACCAACACGTGGCGGTACATCAAGTTCGCGGCGGCGAACCAGCTCTACATGATGGCCACCGAGTTCGGGGCCGACTTCGACGTGATCCACCGGGCGATGACCCAGGACTACCCGCGGGCCGCCGACATGCCGGGGCCCGGCCTGGCGGCGGGTCCGTGCCTGTTGAAGGACACGATGCAGCTCGCAGCCTTCAACAACAACAACTTCATGCTCGGACACGCCAGCATGATGGTGAACGAGGGCCTGCCGATGTTCCTGATCGACCAGATCGAGAAGGAGCACGACCTCACCGACCTGACCGTCGGCCTGCTCGGCATGGCGTTCAAGGGCGAGTCCGACGACATCCGGTCGAGCCTCAGCTACAAGCTGAAGCGGCTGCTGCGGCTCAAGGCGGCGCGGGTCCTGTGCTCGGATCCCTACGTGACCGTCGACGACGACCTCGTCCCGCTCGACGTCGTGCTCGAGCAGGCGGACCTGCTGGTCATCGGGGCGCCGCACCGGGCGTACTCGCAGCTCGCCCCCACCGTCCCGGTGATGGACGTGTGGCGGATCGTGCCCGACGGCGCCTCGCGTTGAGCCCCGCCGCCCGGTCGGTCCGGACGTGCGGTCCGGGCCGGTTAGCGTGCGGCCCCCGGCCCGGAGCGACCGACGGAGGTGACCGACCATGACCGTGCGGGTGTCGATCGTCGTCCCCGTCTACAACGAGGACGACGGGATCAACGGCTTCCTCGACCGGCTGTTCGACGGGATCACGATGCCGTGCGAGGTGCTGGCGGTGTACGACTCGCCGGACGACTCCACCGTGCCCCACCTCGAGGCCTACGCGCGGAAGGACCCGCGGGTGGTGCCGACGCTGAACACCTACGGCAAGGGGGCCGCCCAGGCGCTGCGGTACGGCATCGACCACGCCGAATCCGACATCGTCGTGGTGACGATGGCCGACGGCAGCGACGATCCCCAGCAGGTCGAGGCCCTGGTCCACCTGGTCGAGCGCGGCGTGGTCGTCGCCGCGGCGTCGCGGTACGCGAAGGGCGGCCAGCAGGTCGGGGGGCCGTGGTTGAAGCGGATCATGTCCCGCGGCGCGGGGTTGTCGCTCTACTGGCTCGCGCGGGTCGGGACCCGCGACGCGACCAACTCGTTCAAGGCCTACGACCGGGAGTTCATCCGCCGGGTGGGCGTCGAGTCCGACACCGGGTTCGAGCTCGGGCTCGAGATGGTCGCCAAGGCGCGCCGCTACCGCGAGCCGGTGGCCGAGCTGCCGACGATCTGGCTCGACCGGACCGTCGGGCAGTCGAACTTCCAGGTCTGGTCCTGGTTGCCCCGCTACCTGCGGTGGTATCGCTACGCCTTCGGGCCGAGGTTGAGATGAAGGTTCTCGTCAGCGGATCGTCCGGTTTCATCGGCGGCTACGTCGTCCAGGAGCTCCTGGGCCGTGGCCACGAGGTGGTCGGGATCGACAACCACTCGAAGTACGGCAGGGTCGCCAAGTCCTACGACGACGACCCGGGCTACACGCTCGTCGAGGGCGACGCCCGCGACGTCGACCTCCTGGCCGAGCTGCTCGCCGACTGCGACCACTTCATCGCCGGCGCGGCGATGATCGGCGGGATCTCCTACTTCCACGCCTACGCGTACGACCTGCTGGCGACGAACGAGCGGATCATGGCGGCGTCGTGCGATGCGGCGATCCGGGCCGCCCGGGACGGCCGCCTCCAGAAGGTGACCTACATGAGCTCGTCGATGGTGTTCGAGTCGACCGACTCGTGGCCGTCGGTCGAGGGTGACGAGCGGAGGATCGCCCCGCCGCTGTCGTCGTACGGGTTCCAGAAGCTGGCGGTCGAGTACTTCGCCCGGGCCGCGTGGGACCAGTACCAGCTCCCCTACACGATCGTGCGGCCGTTCAACTGCGTCGGCATCGGCGAGGGTCGGGCGCTGGGCGACGTCGAGGTGCCGAGCGGCAACGTGAAGCTGGCGATGAGCCACGTCGTGCCGGACCTCGTGCAGAAGATCGTCAAGGGCCAGGACCCGCTCCACATCCTCGGCGACGGCAACCAGGTGCGGCACTACACCTACGGCGGCGACCTGGCGCGCGGCATCGTCACCGCGATGGAGCACCCCGACGCCCGCAACGACGACTTCAACCTGTCGACGGCGGCCTCGACCACCGTGCGGGAGCTGGCCGAGGTCATCTGGCGCAAGCTCAAGGGCCCCGACGTGCCGCTCTCGATCGTGTCCGACGAGGCCTACGACCACGACGTCCAGAAGCGGGTGCCTTCGGTCGAGAAGGCGAAGCGGGTGCTCGGCTTCGAGGCGACCACCACCCTCGACGAGATGCTCGACGAGGTGATCCCCTGGATCGAGCGGGCGGTGGCCGACGGGCGCATCTGAGCCGGGCCCGGGGCCACCCCGGTCGGGCCGGTCCCCGGGTCAGGCCCGAGCGTCCTCGGGGCGGTCCTCGGGGTGATCGTCGGTCCCCCGGCCGAGCGGTCGCGCGGGGATGCCGACGACCGTCGTGCCCGCGGGGACGTCGTCGACCACGACCGCGTTGGCCCCCACCGACGCGTCGTCGCCGAGGGTGACCGGCCCGAGCACCCGGACGCCGGTGCCGATGCGGACCCGCTCGCCCAGGGTCGGTCCGACCACCTGGCCGGCGACGAGCCCGATCGTCGTGAAGGGGCCGATCACCGAGCGGGCGCCGATGGTGGTGATCCCGTCGACGACGACCTGGCCGTGGGGGATGAACACCCCCGGCGCGACCACCACCGGGTCGCCGATGGCGATCTGGCCGCGCGTGACCGCCAGGCGGTGGAGCAGCCGGGGCAGGAACGGGACGTCGCGACGCTGGAGACCGACCTTGGCCCGGTAGCAGCACTGCCCGAGGAAGGCGTCGGTGACCAGGCACAGGCGCGCGACCTGCACGGCGACGTCGAGGCGGGAGGCGCCCGCCGGACGTTCGCCGCGGTGGCGGGCGGCCATCCGCGCGTCGGCGGCGACGGCGCGGGTGAAGCGGGGCTGGCGGGAGCGGACGTCGTCCCACAGCTCTCGGGTGGCCGCGGTGCGGGGTCGGGCGTCGATCGAGCGCCAGCTGGGCACCGGGCCGAACGTACCACCGGCGCCGTGGCCCGCAACCGTGAGCGGAAGGAGGACACCTGCGTGCTGGTTCCGCTCACGGTTGGCGCCCACGCGTTTCGTAGGGTGTTGCCCGGTGAAGAGCGCCCACGCCCAACCCCACCCGAGCCCGCCTCCGCCGGCGGTGTCGGACGGCACGATCCCGTTCAACCGGCCCACGCTGGCCGGTCGAGAGCTCGAGCACATGCGCGCCGCGGTGGAGCGTGGCCACACGTCGGCGGACGGCCCCTTCTCGCGGGCGGTGGCCGAGCTGCTGGAGGCCGAGACCGGGGCGGCCGAGGTGCTCCTCACGACCTCGTGCACCGCCGCGCTCGAGATGACGGCGATGCTCCTCGACGTCGGTCCCGGCGACTCGGTCGTGGTGCCGTCGTTCGGGTTCGTCACCACCGCCCTCGCCTACGCACGGCAGGGGGCGCGCGTGCTGTTCTGCGACATCGAGGCCGCCACGCTCGGACTCGACCCCACCCACCTGGCGACCCTGATGGACGAAACCGTCCGGGCGGTCGTGCCGATCCACTACGGGGGCATCGCGTGCGACCTCGACGCCATCCGCGAGGTGGTCGCCGCGTGGCCCCGGGCCGAGCTCGTCGAGGACAACGCCCACGGCCTGTTCGCCGCCTACCGCGACCGTCCGCTCGGCTCGTTCGGCCGGTTCGCCACCCTCAGCTTCCACGAGACGAAGAACTTCATCTGCGGCGAGGGTGGCGCCATCCTCGTCAACGACGAGGCCGACGTGGACCGGGCGCGGGTCGTGTTCCACAAGGGCACCAACCGGAGCGCGTTCCTGCTCGGCCAGGTCGACAAGTACACCTGGCAGGACACCGGGTCGTCGTTCGGCCTGTCCGACGTGCTGGCGGCCTACCTGTACGGGCAGCTCGACGAGCGTGAGTCGATCCTCGGCCGCCGCCGCGCCGCGTTCGACCGGTACCTCGACGCGCTGGCGCCGCTGGCCGACCGCCACGGCCTGCGCCTCCCGATCGTCACCCCCGACCGGCGGCAGGGCTACCACCTGTTCTACGTGCTGCTCCCGGACCAGCGCACCCGCGACCACGTGTTGGACGAGATGCGGGCGAGCGGGGTCCACGCCACGTTCCACTACGTGCCGCTCCACTCCTCGCCCCACGGGCGCCGGGTGTCGGCCCGCCCGGTCGACTGCCCCACCACCGACGACGTGAGCGGACGCCTCCTGCGCCTGCCGTTCTTCACCTCGCTCGATCCCGCGACCACCGACCGGGTCGTCGAGGCGTTCGGCGCCGCGTTGGCCTCGGCGTGAGGCCCTGATGCGCATCACGTTCGTGTGGCCGACGGTCCAGTTCGGCGGCGGGGTGCTCGCCCTGTTCGAGCTGGCCAACGCCCTGGCCCGGATCGGCCACGACGTCCGCGTGGTGCACGGGCCGGCCTGGCCGGGACGCATCGACCGCGTCGAGCAGATCGACTGGTTCACGTTCGAGCCGACGATCCGCCACCACGTCGTCGACGAGCTCGACGACCCGTCACTGCCCGACGGCGACATCGTCTTCGCCCCCGGCCTCGATGCCCGCCTCGGCCTTCCCGTGGTCGTGATCCAGGGCCATCGCCTGCTGTCGGAGGAGATCGAGCGACCGGCGTACGAGGGCCCGTTCCCCAAGGCGTGCGTCGCCCGTTGGCTGGTCGACGTGGGACGCGACTACGGCGTGGCGCCCCACCAGCTCTGGCACATCCCCTGCGGCATCGACCACGCCGTGTTCCGTGCGCCGCCGCCCGCGCCCCGACCCCACGACGTCGCCGTCCTCTGGAGCAGCCACGTCGCCAAGGGGTTCCCCACCGCCCTCGACGCCCTGAGCCGACTGCGCGCCCGTCGGCCCGACCTGTCGGTGGTCGTGTTCTCCCAGCCCCGGCCCGATCCACCGCTGCCCGACTGGATGACCTTCGTGCAGGGCCCCGACCACGAGACGCTCGCCCGCGACGTGTATGGCCGGGTGAAGGTGTTCGTCCAGTCGAGCTTCGTCGAGGGCTTCGGCCTGACGGCACTGGAGGCGATGGCGTGCGGGGCGGCGCTGGTGACGACCGACAACGGCGGCTCGGCGGAGTACGCGGACGACGGCGACAACGCCCTGGTCGTCCCGCCCCGCGACCCGGACGCGCTCGCCGCCGCCGTCGAGCGGATCCTCGACGACCACGCGCTGCGCTCCCGACTGGCCGACGCCGGCCGGCGCCGGGCGCTCGACTTCGACTGGAACGTGAGCGCCCGGCGGCTCACCACGCACCTCGAGGACTACCTCGCCGACCCCGCCCGCTTCCGTGTCGCCGCCGACCCGCGCCTCGCGGCGCCGTAACCGGTCAGACCTCGATGGAGCGCCACTCGTCGGGGATCCGCTCCTGCTCGATCGGCAGGTGCGTGCAGCTGTCGTCGTAGAACCACGACCGGAACCGCTCCTCCTCGGTGATGCGGTTCTGGTAGCCGCTGTCGATCTCGACGTCGCGCTCGCTCCACGCCACCCCGGAGCGGAAGCGGTGCCGATCGCGACACAGCTCGTAGTCCATCCGGTGGAGGTGGATCAGCCGCAGGTCGTAGTCGAAGTTGGCGCGTCCGTCCCGGCGGGCGTGGAAGCCGTCGTACCAGACCATCGGCACCGTGGCCAGGATCGGCTTCGAGTACGCGAAGTTCGGGAACCACCAGTGGCGCTGGGCGAGGATCGGCCGGTCGAGGTCGATCGCCGGCTCCTCCTCGTGGTGGTGGAGCAGCTCGTAGCCGTGGCAGTTGACGAACTCCTCGTCGAAGTCGTCGATGAAGTCGCCGAGCGTGCCGTAGCGCTCCGGGTTGGGGGCCACGATCTCGTCGACGTCGTTGATCAGCACCACGTCGTAGCGCTCGATCAGCTCGTGCTGGCGGGCCTGGATCGTCTTGCGCATCCAGTTGTGGTCGACCGTGTCGTGGGCCACGACCTCACGCACGAACCCCGGCCGCTCGGTCGAGCCGTCGGTCGACCCGTGGTCGAACACGTAGATGTCCTCGGGAGCGAAGAACCGGCTGTAGTAGCGGAGCCAGATCGGGAAGAAGACGGCCTCGTTCCGGACGATCGTGACCAGTGCTCGGGACTTGCCCATGTTCCTCCGATGGGTCGAACGAGCCGCGGCGCCGTCGGGTCGGGGTGGGCGGCCCACTGTAGGCTCTCGCCCCCATGGCCCGATCTGCCGCCTCCACCCCGACGCGGCGTCCCCTGCCCCGGCTGCTGGAACGCCTCGGCACGCGGGTCCGGCGATCGGTCGAGCCCCGGATCTTCCCCGAGGCGGCCGACGGGGCCGATCAGTGGCAGCGCGTGGTCATGGACCGGGCCATCGGCGATCACCTCGAAGGCCTCGGGCCGGCCGCGCTGTCCGCCGTCGAGATCAGCGGCGACGCCCAGGCGGCGCGCGGCTGGAAGGAGTTCCGGGCCCTCAACTACCCGGAGTTCGACCTCTGCGCGGAGCTCGACGACGCCAACCGCGGGAGCTGCGACGTCGTCGTGTGCGAGCAGGTGCTCGAGCACGTCGTCGACCCGTTCGTCGCCGCCGACCACCTCTTCGAGCTGCTGCGTCCGGGTGGCCACGCCGTCGTGTCGACGCCGTTCCTCATCAAGCAGCACGAGCTGCCGTTGTACGGGATGCTCGACTACTGGCGCTTCACCCCCCGGGGCCTCGGCCTCCTGCTGGAGCGGTCGGGGTTCGTGGTCGACCACGTCGACTCGTGGGGCAGCCGGCTCGGGGTCCTGGGCAACCTCGATCGTTGGTCGGCGCACCGGCCGTGGCTGCCGCTGAGCAACCGGCGCGACCTGGCGGTCGTCGTGTGGGCCTTCGCCCACCGCCCGGCCGCCGACGCCTGACCCGGTGATCGTCTCGTTCCCGTGCCCCAGCGCGCCGTATCCGGTCGGCGGTGTCACCGCGCTCTACGAGTTCGCGAACGGCCTCGCCAGGCGCGGCCATCGAATCCACCTCATCCACGGTGAGTTCTTCAACCAGCGGATCTCCTCGCTCGACGATCTGGCCTGGTTCCGCTTCGAGGACGACGTCGTGCACCACCTCGTCGACGCCCGGGGCGAGCCCGTGTCCGGGCCCCCGCTGCCCGAGGCCGACATCATCATGGGCACGGGCGCGCCCCGCGAGCTCGGCCTGCCGGTCCTCCTGGTCCAGGGCTTCGAGATGCTCGAACCGTCGATCGAGCAGGCGGCGTTCCGCACGCCGAGCCTGCGGGTCTGCATCGCCAGCTGGCTGACCGACGTCGGCCGCTACTTCGGGGTGCCGTCGGAGCAGATGTGCACCGTGCACATGGGCATCGACCACGACCGGTTCCGGCCGACGACCGCGCTCGACGAACGCGAGCCCATCGTCGCCATGCTCCACAACCCCCACCCCGCCAAGGGCTGGAAGACGGCGCGGGCCGCGGTGGAGTCGGCCCGGTCGGTGCGACCCGACCTGCGCGCCATCGTGTTCGGGACCACCGCGCCGCCCGGCCCGGTGCCCGACTGGATGGAGGTCGTCGTCGACCCCGATCCCGAGGAGCTGGTGCGCTCGGTGTACGGCCGGGCCCGGGTGTTCGTGCAGGCGAGCCGGTTCGAGGGGTTCGGCTTCACCGCGGTGGAGGCCATGGCGTGCGGGGCGACGCTGCTCACCACCGACAACGGCGGCTCGCGCGACTACGCCTTCGACGACGCGACCGCGGTGGTCGTCGAGTCCGAGTCGGTGATGAGCGTGGCCGACGCCCTCGTCGACCTGCTGGCCGACGACTCCCGGCGCCTCCGCCTCGGTCGGGCCGGCGAGCGCTTCGTGCGCCGCTTCGACTGGGACGCGGGCAGCGCGGATCTGGAGCGCTGGCTCGAGGTGTACCGCGCCGACCCCGACCGCTTCCTCGCCCCGCCGGGGCCGATCGCCGACCTCCGGGGCGTCGACCCGGGGGATCTCGCCCGCCAGGTGCTCGCCGCCTCCCGCTGATCCGGCGCGCTCGCAGCGCGTCGGCCCGGCCACGCAACGGCGGCGTGGCCCCGACCGGTGCACCGCCGTCCCCTGCTACCGTCACGCGGTTCCGGCGTCCCCGATCCCCGCGAGGTCCTCCGCTCGATGTTCCCGTTCTGGGAGACCGTGATCGCCCCGCTCATCGAAGCGTCGCGCGCCCGGCGCGTCGTCGAGATCGGCGCCCTGCGCGGTGACACCACGGTCCGCATGGTCGCCGACCTGGGCCCCGAGGCCGAGGTCCACGTCATCGACCCGGTTCCGCAGTTCGACCCCACCGAGCACGAGCGGGCCTTCCCGGGCCAGTACGTGTTCCACCGGGACCTCAGCCTCAACGTGCTGCCCGACCTGCCCGCGGTCGACGTCGCGCTGATCGACGGCGACCACAACTGGTACACGGTCTACAACGAGCTCCGGCTGCTGCGGGAGGCGTCGCGCGCCGCCGATGCGCCGCTCCCGCTCCTGATCCTGCACGACGTGGCCTGGCCCTACGGGTACCGCGACCTCTACTACGAGCCGTCGCAGATCCCCGAGGAGTTCCGCCAGCCCTACGCCAAGGCCGGCATCCACCCCCGCATCAAGAAGCTGAGCCCGATCGAGGGCATCAACCGCGGTCTCGACAACGCCGTCGAGTCCGGCGGGCCCCGCAACGGCGTCCGCAAGGCGCTCGAGGACTTCCTGGAGGAGCACGACCGGCCGTTCCGCCAGGTCGTCCTGCCGTTCTACTTCGGCCTCGCGATCGTCGCCGAGGACGCCCGCATCGAGCAGGCGCCGGCGGTCGGGGAGATGCTCGACGGGCTGGTGTCGTCCGAGGGCCGCCTCCGCCTCCTCCACCTGTCGGAGCGGATCCGCATCGACGCGGTGGTCCACGAGCACAAGATGCTGCGGGTCCACAACGAGGCCCTCAACCGCCGCACCGACCGCGCGCTCGGCCTGCTGAAGGACGCCCTGCTCGACCTCCACTACATCGAGAACGAGGTCCGCCTCGAGTACCTCGCGAGCCTCGGCGGCGCGGCGCCCGACCTCGACGCGCTGCGCGACCCGGCCCGGCGGCTGCCCCTGCGCACCGACCGGCTGCGCAACGCCCGCATCAAGGGCCAGCGCGCCGACGAGGCCCGCAACCTCTCCTACTTCCCCTTCGCGGACATGGGGCGGGCCCAGCTCGATCACCTGCACCGCGCCCTGGAGGACGTCACCCGCGCCCGCGAGCAGGGCGACGGCATCGCCCCGATCGAGGGCGACGTCGCCGAGTGCGGCGTCGGACGCGGCGGCGGTGCCGTGTTCATGCGCGGCTTCCTCGCCCACCACGAGATCTACGACCGCCAGGTCTGGGTGATCGACGAGTTCGTCGCCACCGAGCCCGGTGCCGACACCGGCCCCGACCTCACCACCGCGGTGGGGACCTTCCGGGGCGACCTCAACCAGGTGCGCGACGCCTTCCACCGCTTCGAGCTGCTCGACGACGACGTCCGCTTCGTCGCCGGACGGGTGCCCGACGCCCTCGGCGACGCGCCGGTCGGGCCGTTGGCGGTCCTGCGCGTCGGGGGCAGCCACCTCGGCTCCGACCTGGAGCCCGCCCTCGAGCGCCTCCTGCCCAAGGTCGTCCCCGGCGGCCGGGTCATGGTCGAGGGCACGAGCCGTCCGGCGGTCGAGAAGGTCGTGGCCGCGGTGCGCGATCGCCTCGGGGTCACCGCTCCGCTCGAGCAGATCGACTGGAACTCGGTCGGCTGGACGGTGCCCCTCACCGCCGACCCTGTCGCGGCGGTCGGGCCGAGCAGCTCGACCGGCACCGACCGCGTCGCCGTCCCCGAGCGGACCGACGCCGACCTGATCGACCTGACGGTCGTCGTCGTGCTCTACAACATGCGCCGCGAGGCGGCCCGCACGCTCCGGACGCTGACCCGCGACTACCAGCAGGAGCTCGGTGACGCCGACTACGAGGTGATCGTCGTCGACAACGGGTCGGCCGACGATCAACGCCTCTCGGCCGACGAGGTCGCCGCGTTCGGCCCCGAGTTCCGCCTCGTGACGATGGGCGAGGCCGCCACGTCGTCGCCCACGCCGGCGCTCAACCGGGGGATCGCCGAGAGCCGCGGGCGGGCGATCGCGCTGATGATCGACGGCGCCCACCTGCTCACGCCGGGCGTGCTCGGCCAGTCGCTGCTGGCGCTGCGCACCTACGAGCCGGCCATCGTCGCCGTCCAGCAGTGGTACGTCGGCCCCGGTCAACAGGGCGACGCCCAGCTCAACGGCTACGACCAGCGCGCCGAGGACGCCCTCTTCCGCCGGATCCAGTGGCCCGTCGACGGCTACCGGCTGTTCGAGATCAGCCACTTCATCGGCGACCGCGACTGGTTCGACGGCATGGTCGAGAGCAACTGCCTCGTCGTCCCCCGGTCGTTGCTCGAGCAGGTCGGCGGGTTCGACGACACGTTCTCGACACCCGGGGGCGGCTACGCCAACCTCGAGCTGTTCGAGCGCCTCGGCCAGATGCCCGGGGTCACCGTGGTCAGCCTCCTCGGCGAGGGCTCTTTCCACCAGGTCCACGGGGGCACCACCACCAACATCGCCGACGCCGCGTCGCGCCGCGGCGTCGTGTTCGGCTACGGCGAGGACTTCCGGCGGATCCGGGGCCGCTCGCTCGACGGCATCACCAGCCCGATCGTCTACATGGGCTCGATGGCCACCAAGGCGGCCCGCCGCACGCGGTCGCGCCGTGAGCTCAGCCTGTCGTTCGACGCGGGCCGAGACCCCGTGACCCACGCGCCGGACGACGACACGCCGACCTTCGTCGCCGACGAGCTCAAGATCGGCGCCATCGAGGCGGTGTGGGGCAGCGCCACCTGGCGGGAGGCCACCTGGCTGGGACGTCCCGTGGCCCGCTACCCGGCCGACCTGCACGTCTACCAGGAGCTGATCGCCGAGCAGCGGCCCGACGTGGTCGTCGTGGTCGGCGACGACGAGGCGCTCGCCGGTCGGGCGTCGTTCGTGGCGTCGGTCCTCGACGGCCTGGGCGACGGGCGCGTCGTGGCCGTCGGTGTCCACGCGGCCGCCGCCCCGGCCCACCCGCGCCTCACCGCCATGGCGCTCCCGGGCGACGCGCCCGAAGCCGGGGCGCGGGTGACCGAGCTGGTCGGTGGTGGGTCCGCGCTCGTGCTGCTCGGCCTCGGGGCCAACACGCGGCTGCTGGCCGCGTTCGAGTCCCTCGCCCCGCTGGTTCCGGTCGACGGTTACGTCGTCATCGAGAACACCGTGGTCAACGGCCGGCCGGTGGCGTCGAGCTTCGGGCCCGGCCCGCACGAGGCGGTCGTCACCCTGCTCGCCAGCCACCCCGACTTCGTGTCGGACCCCACGCGTGAGCGCTACACGCTGACGTTCAACCGGGGCGGCTACCTGAAGCGCCTGCCGCCCTCGTGACCGGAGGCGAACCGGCGCGCTACTTCTTCTGCCACCTGCAGAAGACGGGCGGCACGGCGATGTTCCAGCGCCTGCGGGAGCACTTCGGCCGCGACGGCGTGTACCCACAGCCCGACGACCAGTTCACGATCGAGGGCGTGCTCGACGTCGACCACGTCGTCCGGCGCTTCGCCGAGGAGCGCGACCGCATCCGCGTCGTGACCGGGCACTTCCCGCTGTGCACCGTCGACCTCCTCGGGGTGCCGTTCACGTGCTTCACCGTGCTGCGCGACCCGGTGGAGCGCACGCTCTCGTTCCTGCGCCACCAGGCGCGCACGATCGACGCCCCGCTCGCCGAGATCTACGAGGATCCGATGCGGTTCGACGCCCTGATCCACAACCACATGGTGAAGATGCTGTCGCTCACCGCGGACGAGATGACCCACGGCGCAGTGACGAAGGTCGACTTCGGCCCGGAGCACCTCGACCGGGCCCGTCGGAACCTAAGGGAGCGGATCGAGGTGTTCGGACTCCAGGAGAACCTCGACGAGTTCTGCGAGGAGCTCGAACGGCGCTACGGATGGGACCTCGGCGATCCGCGGTTCGCGAACCGCAACTTCGGGGAGTACGAGGTCGACGCGTCGCTCCGCCGTCGCATCGCCGACGACAACGCCCTCGACGTCGAGCTCTACGAGTTCGCCCGCGCCCTCCGGGCCGAGCGGCGGCGCTGACCGGTCCCGGCCCGACCGGAGCCCCGGGGTGCGGGGCTCACCAGACGATCGGCACCTGACCGTCGGGGTACGACGACGCGGCGAAGAACCAGGACTCGATGGCGTAGCGCGGGCGGGTCATCGCCTCGTCGATCGCGGTGCGGTGGAGGTACAGGTCGTCGAAGAGGAGGGCGTCGCCGGCGGCGAACCGCGGCCGCACGACCGGGGCGTCGGCGGCGAGGGTGGCGACGGTGTCGGGGCCGACGGCCCAGTCGAAGATCGCACCGCCGGTGCCGGTCTCCTGCACGGTCTCGAACCGCTTGGGG
>Ga0123332_1000665_pt1 | contig 34701 bp, 21 predicted proteins | sample BioC12SIPDNA_4_FD_89958 | JGI IMG/M metagenome (GOLD analysis project Ga0123332, IMG submission 89958) | Anaerobic biogas reactor microbial communites from Washington, USA - Biogas_R2_A C12 SIP DNA | ecosystem: Engineered > Bioreactor > Anaerobic > Unclassified | place: Washington, USA... | reverse complement strand
GGCTGCTTGATGGGTACATCGATATCTACATGCCGGACGTCAAGTTTTTCGACCGGCATCTGGCGGCGGAGTTGCTGCGGGCGGAAGACTATCCCGAAGTCGTTAAAGCGGCGGTTTTGGAGATGCACCGTCAGGTGAGCGATCTGGCGATCGAGGACGGCTTGGCGACGCGCGGCCTGCTGGTGCGGCACCTGGTCATGCCCGGGGCCGTCGATGACAGCAAGGCGATCATCGACTTTCTCGCGGACCAGATTTCGCCCAACACATACGTGAACGTCATGGCTCAGTACCGGCCGGAACACCAAGCCCGCCGGTTCCCCCAGATTGCCCGCCGCACCAGCCGCAGCGAATGGCGGGAAGTGCATGACCACGCCAAGGCCCGCGGGCTGCGTCTGGCGGAGTAGGCGCCGGAATTTCGGTTGGAGATGGATACCTGACCAGAGATCCTGTAGAATGCATCATGTGGAGGATGCATCCGAGTAGAGGGATTGGCATGTTGACCAGGCAACAGATCAGGGACCACCGCGAGGAGCTATTGCGAATTGCCCGATCCCACGGCGCGACGCGCGTTCGCGTTTTCGGATCGGCGGCCAGGGCGGGCGGCTCGGAGCCGCGTGATCTCGATCTCCTGGTTCAGATGTCGCCGGACAGCAGCCTGCTGGTCATCGTGGCGATCAAACAGGATGCGGAGGAGTTGCTCGGCTGTGGCGTCGACGTGGTAACCGAAGGGGGATTGAGTCCATACCTTCGCGACGATGTCCTGGCGGAGGCTCGGGAGTTGTGACAAGTTAGGAACGGCGAGCTGAAGAGGATTCGAACATCTCTGATTCCCGCTATGCTAACGCTACTTCTCTTGTTGCCGGGGTGTCTTTATCTTCGGCTTTTGGAGCTTAAGAAGCAGTTGGCGGCGTTTGATGATTATGTCGTCGTGCGCGAGGAGGGGGATCTGGTCCTGACGTTTCGCGAGCCGGTGCTGCTGGAGCAGGACCTGCATGCGCTGTTTGAGCCGCCGACGTCGGTGGCGGACACTCCGGACGGTCGGCGTTTGACGTACCTCTATCAGAAATGCCATCCGGACGGCAAGGTCGAGGAGGGGAATTACGACATACCGCTGATCTTTGTCTGCCGCGAAGGCCGGTTCGTCGAGTCGCGCATCCCTCAGCGGTTCCTGGCTGTGTTCGACAGGTCCTTTCTGATTGGCGCGCTTCGTTCGATGGGCCGCGCCCAAGTTGACATCGGGAAACGCACTGCCACCGGTCAGATGGAAGACGGGGATGGGATGACCGTCGCGCTGCCGACGCAGGAAACTCTGACCGGAAAACTCGGGCGGCCGTATGAGCGCTCGGAGACGGAGGAAACAACCACCCTCACGTGGCGTTACGCGTTCAAGCCGGCCTCGGGCGATTTCGATCCGACCCGCCCCACTGAGTACGCATCCTTCACCTTCCGCTGCGCCGACGGGAGCTTCCAGGCGAGCGACGTTCAATTCGCCGGGATCAAGGGCCGCTTTCATTCGCCCGCTGGAGTCACGCAGCCGACGACCTCGCCGACGCTGCAAACCGTCGGCGCCGATCAACGGTGAGCCTGTCCGCCGGATCGCTCTCTCTTAAGCCTTGATGACCTTTGATTTACCGTTGCGGATCTTGGCGGTGGCGTTGCGGGTGTCGACGACCAGACGGGCGTTGCGGACGATCCACTCGTAGTCGTACGAGCTGTGATCGGTGGCGATCAGGACCGCGTCGTAGCCCTTGAGCATCTTCTCGGAGAGGTCTTTGGAGACCATCCGCAGATCGTGCTCGCGTTGCCGGTGCGTCCGCGGGATGTGCGGGTCGTTGTAGTCCACCTTGGCCCCGTGCTGGCGGAGCAGTTCGATCAGCGTGATCGACGGCGATTCGCGAACGTCGTCGACGTCCTTCTTGTACGCCAGGCCCAGCACGAGCACCTTCGATCCCTTGACGGCTTTGCCCTGGTCGTTGAGGGCCTCCATGAGCCGCCAGACCACGTACTCGGGCATGTGCGTGTTAATCTCGCCAGCCAACTCGATGAACCGCGTGGGCTGTTCGAACTGGCGGGCCTTCCAAGTCAGGTAGAACGGGTCGATCGGGATGCAGTGTCCGCCGAGACCCGGGCCGGGATAGAACGGCTGAAAACCGAAGGGCTTGGTGCTGGCCGCCCGGATGACCTCCCAGACGTCGATGCCCATCCGGTCAAAGAGCATCTTGAGCTCATTGACCATGGCAATGTTCACGCAGCGGTAGATGTTTTCGAGCAGCTTGGCCGACTCGGCCACCGCCGCCGACGAGACCGGCACCACGGTCTTGATCGCCTGGCTGTAGAGGGTCTTGGCCAGTTCCAGGCTGGCTTTGTCGTCGGCGCCGACGACCTTGGGAATGGTGGCGGTGGTATAGTCCTTGCGGCCGGGATCCTCTCGCTCGGGCGAGAACGCCAGGTAGAAGTCCTTACCGGCCTTCAGGCCGCTTTCCTCCAGGATCGGCTTGACCAGTTCGGCGGTCGTGCCCGGATAGGTCGTGCTTTCCAGCACCACCAGTTGGCCCCGGCGCAACCGCTTGGCGATGGCCTGGGCTGTACCCTCAACGTACTGCATGTCGGGGTCGCGGGTTTTGCTGAGCGGGGTGGGCACGCAGATGATGATCGCATCGGGTTTGTTGAGCTGCTTCATGTCGTCGGTGGCTTCGAAGCGTCCCGATTTGATCAGCTCTTTTATTAGCGAAGAAGATATGTGCTCAATATAACTTTTGCCGGCTTTGAGCTTCCTGATCTTTTCGGGGTCCACGTCAAACCCCATTACCTTCATCCCGGCGTGGTAGAACTCGCGAACCAGAGGCAGGCCGACGTAGCCCAGTCCGATCACCCCGATCAGAGCCTTCTTGTCTGTCAGTTTTCGATATAGCTGTTCACGCATGGGCCTCTCCGATAATTCCTGGTAATCTCCCGTTGCTGCGAATTATAATACGATCGGAAGGAAATTACAGCCGGACTTTTTTTGATCCAGTTCAGCTGAGCAGACAAGACCTTCATCGGCAAAGTGGCAACGGGAACTGAATCCAACGGGGTACGTCTGATCAATGCCGCGCCAATTGCGGTTCCGGTCCTGTGCTTCAGCCTGGGCATCGCGGCCGACGCCTGTTACATGCCGCCATGGCCGTGGCTATTCGCGGGAGCGGGTGTTTCAGCGGCGGGGCTGGCGGTTTTCTTTGGTCGGAGCCGTCCGCGGATGGCGTTCTGGCTGGCGTTGGCGACGGCGGTCGGGGCTTTGCATCACGCCGCAGCGGTCCGCGTGCTGTCGCCCGATCATCTGGCGAGGCTGGTGGCCGAGCCGGTCCGTCAGGTCGAGTTAACCGGCGTGGTGGTTCGCGCGCCGGTAACTCGCCGGGACAAAGAGACTTACCCATTTTTCTCGCGGCAGTACATCTACACGTACTTCACCGTCGAGGCGAGGCGCCTGTCGGTAGCGGGGCAAACCGCGAAGGTCAACGGGCCGGTCCAGGTGAATCTGGGCGGCATCCACGACCGCTTTCGCCCGGGGATGGAACTGCGTCTGAAGGGTAATCTTGCTCCGGCCAAGCCGTATCTGCGGTGGCCGGGCATCCTGCGGGCCGAACCGAGGCTGAGCGGCACGGTTCCGGTGCGAATGACGATCGCCTCGACCGCCGATATCACCGTCGTCGATCAGCGGAAGAACCCTCTGGCCCGCGGGCTGGATGAGTTGCGGCGAGCCGCCGCCGGGTTGATGATCTCGAACCAGACCGATACGGCAGAGGGCCACTCGCTCGTTTCGGCCATGGTCCTGGGACAGCGGTATGAGGTGGAGGAGTCGCTGAATCGGGCGTTCCAAGCCGCCGGCGGCGCGCACCTGCTGGCGGTCAGCGGTTTTCATCTCGGCGTGCTGGCTTTCGCGGCATGGGCGGTGGCGATCGTCCTGAACCTCTCGCGGCGAAGCGCCGCGTTGATCGTGCTGATCGTGGTGTGGGCGTTTGTGGGCGTCAATGAACTGCGGCCGCCGATCCTGAGGGCGGCGATCACCGCGACGTTCGCCGCCGTCGCCGTATTGGCCCGCCGGCCTGTGAGTTCGCTAAACTGGGTGGCGGCGGCGGCTTTGATCCTGCTGCTGATCAGCCCCGAGCAGCTTTTCGATGTGGGATTTCAGCTCTCGTTCGTCTCGCTGATCGGGCTGATGCTCCTTCAGAAGCCCATCTACCTGAAGCTGTTCGGCTCGACCGATCCCGTGTGGGACCGGCGCGACCCGCCCAGCCGGCTCAGCGGGGCGGCGAACTGCCTGCTCGATATGGGCAAACGAGCGGCGGCGGTGTCGCTGGCGGCCTGGATGGGGTCGCTGCCGATCGTGATGCACCACTTCGGGACGATCAGCCTGATCTCGCCGCTGACCTCGGTGTTGCTGGCCATACCCGCCACACTACTGATTGCCTGCGGTTTTGTGCAACTGGTGCTGACCGTCGTCTTCGGCCAGGCCCTGTTGCTGCCGTCGGTAACGGCGTGGTTGAGTTGGCTGATGGCCAAGGCCGTGTCGGCGCTGGCCGCTGTGCCCGGGGTTTCGCTGGACGTGGCGCCGCCGCCTGTGCTCTGGACCATCGGCTACTATGGCGTGCTGGCGTGGATCGTGACGGGCGACCGGCCCACCGTCGGCGAAATGCTGATGACCTCCGGTCTGCGCGACCGGCTTGAGGAACTACTCCGTCCGCGGCCGAAGATGAACGCCGTGCTCGCCCTGGTGGGAATCTACGCCACGTGGTGGCTCGTGTCGGCGGCGGCGGCCCCAAGCGGTCGCGGCGGGTTTGGGCTGGTCGTCGTGGCCAATCGGGGCGACGGGCAACTGGTGGCCATCGCAGCCGGACGGCAGACGCTGCTGGTTGACGCGGGCGTCGGGCGGCCCGGCGAGGCGGTGGAACTGGTCCGGGAACTGCGGGCCAGGCACCTGGCGTCACCGCCCGCGGTGTTTTTGACCTTTCCGGAACAGCGGTTCTTCAACGACCTGCCCGCCCTGCATGCGGAGTATCCCGATCTCCAGACGTTCGCGGGACCGGCGTTCGAGGCGGTGCGCGATCGGTACGAGCCGGTCGAAAGCCTGTTCCAGACGGGCGTTCTGTCCGGCGATCGGATGCTGGAGGCGGGATCGGCGGTGGAGTTCGAAGGCGTCAAGGTCACACCGCTGTGGCCTGATCGCGCGGTTGCCGAAGCCGCCTTGGCCCTGCCGCAGCGGCCGGTGACGATCCGCGGCGTGGAGTCGCTGCGGGCCCTCTGCGAACTGGGCGCGATGTACCTGGTCGAAAGCGAAGGCCAGCGGCTGATCGTCGCGTCGATGGTCAGCCCCATCGCCTGCGAACGCATCCGTCAGGACCGCCCGGAGCTTACCGTCGACGCCGTGGTCATCAGCGGCCGGAACGAGGTGGGAGCAGCCCTCGAAGTTTTTCTGCGAAGTCTCGCGGCCAGACGGCTGATCGTTTGCGGACCGGTCAAACCCTCTCTGGAGGGCTGGTATCAGCGGATTTCGGAGGAATCCGGCCTGACGGTGACCATGGCGAGCCGCGGCTGGCAGACCATTGACACGAACCGGGATTAGCGTTTAAGGTTTGGCCGTTCACTGTCCGATAATTAGGCAGGAACGCGCAAAATCTGCGTGGACTTTGCGCCGAGCGAAAGGCTGAGCAACCGGATCATGGCGGACGTACTCGATCAATCGGAAGTTGATGCCCTGCTGGCGGCGGTGGGCGGGTCCACCAACCAGGTCGAGGAGATCCTCGGCAGCGACGGCAGCAAGGTGCATCGCGAGGTCACCTCGTACGATTTCAAGCGTCCGGAGCGGGTCAGCAAGGACCAGATTCGGGCTTTGGAGGGCATGCACGAGGGATTTGCCCGGAACTTCGGGGCGGCGATGTCCGGTTTTCTGCGGACGATCCTGGAGGTTCGGATCGTCGATACCGAGCAGCTTACCTACAGCGAGTTCACCCACTCGCTGCCGAATCCGACGTGCTTCAACCTGATCTCGCTGAAGGCGCTGGAGGCCTCGATCTGCCTGGAGATCAGCCCGCTGATCATCTACCCGATCATCGACCGGCTGCTGGGCGGGACGCACGTGGACGCCTTCATTCCGCAGCGGGCGCTGACGTCGATCGAGCAGCGGCTGGTCGGCCGGATCATCGACCGTGCGATCAAGATGCTGGGCGACACGTGGTCGAGCCTGGGAATCGACGAATTCGAACTGACCGAGACGGAATCGAATCCGCACCTGGTCCAGGTGGTCGCTCCGAACGAGGTCGTGATCGTCATCACGTTCGAGCTGAAGCTCGGCGGCAAGACGGGCACCATGAGCCTCTGCATTCCCTTCGCCACGATCGAGCCGATCCTGGACAAGCTGGCCTCGCAGAACTGGCTCTCGTACCGCCGCAAAGACAATATGACGAACGTGCGGGAAACTGTCGCGGGCAGCCTCAAGCACGCCAGCGTCAACCTTCGCGCGTTCCTGGCCCGGACCAGGATTTCGATGCGGGAACTGATGGAACTGGAGGTCGGCGACGTGATCCAGACGGAAAAGCCGGCCAACTCGGAGGTCATCATCCAGATCGAGGGCAAGAACAAGTTTGCCGGCCGCCTCGGCCAGTTCCGCGACAATCGCGCCATCCGCGTCACCCGCCTGGCGGCCCCGGACGAGCGGCTGTAACTCCCCCTCCAGGTATTTTCCCGGACACAAGACGTTTTGATCTTCCTTCCTGATGCGGCACACTGCGCGACCATCCAAGGAGGTGCAGGGACATGAAACAGGAAGCGGGCTGCGATGGGCGCAAGTGGGAGGCAAGCTGGATCTGGCATCCAGGACGGTGCTGGTCCGTTAACGATCACATCCTGGCCCGTCGCCGATTCGAAGTCGAGGGGCGGATCGAGCGGGCCGTCTGCCGGATCTCCGCCCACACCGATTACCTCTTGCTGATCAACGGGCGGTACGTGGGGCGCGGGCCGACGCCGTGCGATCCTTGGTTTCAGGAATACGACGGATATGACGTCACTTCGTTGCTCGAAACGGGCGGCAACGCAATCGCGGTGATCGGCCACAACTACGGCATCGGCTTTCACGGGCAGCACCGCCACCAGGCGGGACTGATCGTCCAGTTGGACGTACAGACCGACGGCGGACCGCAGACGGTGTGCACCGACGGAAGCTGGCGTACCCGCCGCGCGGACGCCTACGGCGACCGGTCGCCTCGCATGTTCTGGTCGTGTGGGTTCATGGAGACCTTCGATTTTCGCCAGGTGGAGGACGGCTGGGAAAAAGCGGAGTTCGACGATCTGTCCTGGTCGGCTCCGGAGGTCTTCGGCCCCCATCCGACCCGTCCGTGGCAGCGACTGATCCCGCGCGGGATTCCGCTCCTGCGGGAGCGGTTCGTCGAGGCGCAGGACGCGGTCAAGGGCGGGTTCACGCTGGACGCCGTCCACGCCGTGCGTTTCGATGGCATCCTGCCGCCCAGCCGCGAAGGCATCGTCTACGCCGAAACCACCATCCGCAGCGAGCGGGAGCGGGAGGTCGTGTTGCACGTCGAGTGCGACGACGCCTACAGGCTGTTCGTCAACGGCCGGCTCCAGGACGAGAAGAGCTACAGCATCCACTTTGCCCGCACGCGGGTCTGGCGCGGCAAGGACGAATACGAGCAGGTGCACTACGGGATGGGAACACCCGGGCGGCGGGTGAAGGTGAAGCTTGCGGCTGGAGAGAATCGCGTTCTGATGGCGGTCGATCACGGCAAGCAGGGATGGGGGGTCGCGATGGTTCCGCTCGATCCAGCCAGCGGGTTGCCGGCGGAGTTGGAGTGTTCGCCGGACGGCTGGCGCTTGGCGGGACCAACCGAGAGCACGGGCGCCAACGACAGCCTGGCGGCGGTGAGGGCCGAGCTGTCGGACGTGCGGGAGGGCGTGCGATCCACGTACGATCCTCACGATTACACCGATGTGACCGATTACGCGACGCTGATGCGATACGAACGGCGCGGTGAGGCCGTCCGCTGCCCAGGTCCGGACGGCGTTCGTTTGGCTCCGGGCGAGTTCTGCGTCATCGACCTTGGAAAGGTCCGGGTTGGCTATCCGCAGCTCGATCTTTGCAGCAATGGCGAAGGCATTCTGGACGTTGGATACGCCCAACTCGAGCATCGCGATCACGCGATCCGGTTCTCCAACGCCGGCAATCTGAAATACGTGGACCGGGTCCATACGCGGAAGGCGACGCAGACGTGGCAGCCGCTGCACCGGCGGACCGGACGGTACATTCACCTGTCGAACCGCGGCGGTGCACCGATCGAGATCGTCCGCTCCGGCATGGTGACAGTCGGCTATCCGGTCGAGTACATCGCGGCGTTCGAATGCTCCGACCCTCTGTTGAATCGAATCTGGGAGGTCAGCCGCTACACGACCGAACTGCTCATGCAGTATGGGTATCAGGACTGCCTGAAGCGCGAGCAGGGAACGTTCAACACCAGTTCGTTCAACTACATGTCGCGGGCGGCTGGATGCTGTTTCGGCGACTACGCTCTCGCCCGTCAGGCGTTTCGCCTGGCCGCGCGGACGCAGAACGAGAGCGGCTGGTTCGACAGCCACGGGCTGTCCTCGCCCAACAACGACGAGTACACCGAATGCCTCTGGTGGATCGTGTGGCTGCGCGACCACTACCTGTTTTCCGGCGACCGTCAACTCGCCGAGGAGATGTTCGAGGTCGTCGAGGACAACCTGCGGTTCTTCGCCAAGGCGACGAACGAGCGAGGGTTGCTGAACCTGGCGAACATGCCCATTCAGCGGCCCGGCTGCATCACCTATCTGGATGACTCCCTGAGCCGCGACGAAGGATACGTTGGCATCTTCGACGGCGAGCTTTCGGGCCTGAACATTCTCTACGGCGCCGCCCTGGAGGCCGCCGCCGGTCTGGCGGAGCATCTGGGGCAGACGGATCGCGCCGCGTTCTACACTCGCAAGGCCCAGCGGGTCAAAACCGCCGTGTGCGAACGGCTGTGGAGCGAACAATTCGGGCGCTTCGCCAACTTCCGGCGAAACGACGAGTTGGCCTCGATCGGTCATCCGATCATTCAGATCGCGGCCCTGTACTTCGGGTATCACACAGACGGCCAGCGGGACCGGCTGCTGCGGTACCTCTGCGACGAGTTCGGGCTGCCTGACGAGAACGTACCGAATTACCCGCTGCACACCTTCGGTTTCTACTTCTACTTCGTCGAGAATCTCTTTCGGCACGATCGGGTGTTGCTGGCCTACGAGTTGATCCGCCGGTACTACGGCCGGTGGCTGGAACTGGGCGCTACGACGTTCGGCGAGTTCTTCCGCCTCTCGGACTGGAAGGGCAAGGACCGGCTTGGCGAGGAATACGAAGTGCATGGATACGGCACGAGCGCCCACCTTCACTTCTACACCAACATCCTGGGCGTTCAGCCGGCACGGTCGGGGTTCGCTGAGATCCTGATCCGGCCCTGCCCGGGCGATCTGGCCTTCGCGCGGGGCAAAGTCCACACGCCGCGGGGGATTGTCGGCGTCGCCTGGGAATCGCGAGACGGAATTCTTGACCTGGAAGTCGAGGTTCCGGAAGGATGCGCCTGGCGGGTGGAGAAGCCATACGGTTTCTCGCAGGTCCACGTCTCGGGCCGCGAAACCGCCGAATGATCGCTATCGCGTCGCGTCGCTGGGGCCGGAGGTGCCTTCCGACGCCTGGTGCTCTTCATGCTCCTGCGGCAGGCGGATGGTGAACAGCGCCCCTTCATCCGGATGCGAGGTGACGGCGATCGTGCCGCCGTGCTCGTCGACGATCTTCTTGGCCACCGCCAGGCCCAGCCCGGTGCCGCCGTGGCCCTTGGTGGAGTGGAACACGTCGAAGATATATTCGAGATGCTCATCCTCGATGCCCGGGCCGTTGTCGCCGATGGTCAGCACCGCGGCCTCCGCGTCCTCGTCGTAGCGGGTGCGGATGGTGACCGCCCCGGTGTTCCGCTCGACCGCCTCCAAGCCGTTGTTGACGATGTTCAGGATCACCTGGTGGATGCCGTCAGGATCGGCAAAGATCGGCGGCATGTGCTCTTCGAGATCGGTGACCAGCATCACGCCGCGGTCGTCGGCCAGCTTGCGGGTCAGGTCGAGCACCTCGTCGACGATCACGTTGATCTGAACCGGCTCGAGCCGCGGCTCGCGCTCCTTGCTGAAGGCCAGCATGTTGAGCATCAGGTTGTGGATCTTGCCGAGGTTGCGGTCGACGATCTTCCAGCCGGTGCCGATGGTCTTGAGGTTCTCGTTGCGGAAGCCCAACTCGACCGTGTCGGCCCCGCCCTGGAGGCCCTGGAGGATGTTCTTGACGTAGTGCGAGAGGGCGGCGACGGTCTGGCCGGTGGCGGCGAGCCGCTCGGCTTCGATGCTCTCCTGGTAGAGCTGGATATTCTGGAGGGCCAGACCCGTCTGGTAGCCGATCGCGGACAGCAGGTGCAGATGGTCGTTGTTGTAGGTGTAGTCCGAAATGGAACAGTCGATGTGGATCACGCCGTAGATCTTGCTGCGGGCGATCACGGGCACGCAGATCACCGACCGCAGGCCGTAGCCCTGGATGCTCTGGCCCTTCTTGAACCGCCGGTCGGTCATCGCGTTGGTGCACAGCACGGCTTCGCGCTTGGTCAGCACGTGATCGACGATGGTGTTCGAGGTCATGATCTTCTTGGCGCGTTCGGGCCGGCGGTACTTGACCACGATCGGCTCGAAGCGCTTGGTGTCCTCGTTGAGCAGCAGGATGAACCCGCGGTCGACCGTGATTTCGCGGAAGATGTGGTTCATCACCCCGTGCAGAAGCTGATCGATGTTGTAGACCTGGCCGGTGGCCGAGACCAGTTCATAGAGCACCCGCAGGTGCTTGTTGGCCTGGCTGGGCTCGGGCGGGGCAAGCAGGATGTCGCGGTCGGACGGGATGGCGGCCACGATCGCCGAGTCGACCAATTCGCCCTGGACGTCGAAGTCGATCATGTTGCCGACCTCGGTCTCGTCGGGCGGCAGTTCGATCGGCTGATCCTCGCTGAAAACCAGCACCGATTTGCCCACGCGAATGTGGTCGCCCTGTTTGAGCTGGAACGGCCGGACGATCCGCACGCCGTTGACGTACGTCCCGTTGGCGCTGCCCAGATCGACGATGTAGTACTGGCCCACCTGGTCGAACAGCCGGGCGTGCGTCCGCGAGACGGTCGTGTCCTTGAGACGGACCTGGACGTCGCTGCGGCCGACGACGCACTCCGCGTCATTCAGCTCAAACGTCTGCCCCTTCTCCGGACCCTGGATCACGTAGACACTGGTCACGACGCCAATCCTTGTAGATCAGAAACAGGTTATTACACAGAAAACCGACGCGACTCGCAAGGATGAGTGTGAGAGTTTCCCTCTCACGTAAATTATAGAAGTTCGCCGGGAAAGTCAAGCCGCCCCCGCCGCGGCCTCCGGAAGCCCGGGAACGCGGGCTGAATGGGCGATTTTTTTGTGGGAGACACCCTTGAATTCCCGCCCGTCCCTGGTATAGAATAGGCGTGACCCAAGCGGGTGTAGCTCAGTGGTAGAGCGTCACGTTGCCAACGTGAATGTCGTGGGTTCAAGTCCCATCACCCGCTTTTTTTCATGCGCCGGCCTCGTGAGGCCCGAATCCATCCAACGCTAACCCCTTAGAATGCCATGCGTTATGCCTCTCGCCCAGCCCGGGCGAGGCCATGGCCGGTTCCGGGGCCGGGACGCGCCGTCGCTGGTCCGGCTGTCGATCAGACCGCCTCATTGCTCTCTTTGTCGGCTGAGGCGTGCGTTGAAGTGGAGCGACCCACTCCAAACACCTTTGAGACGAGGACGAAAAAGAGCGGGATGTAGAAGATGGCGATGACCGTCGCGGTGAACATGCCGCCGGTGACCGCGGTGCCGATGGCCTTCATCGCGCCGGCGCCGGCGCCGGAGGCGATGGCCAGCGGCATCACGCCGAAGAACAGGGCCAACGAGGTCATGACGATCGGCCGCAGCCGCACCCGCGCCGCGCCGACGGTGGCCTCGATCAGCCCTTCGCCCTGCGCCATGCGCTCCTTGGCGAACTGGGCGATGAGGATGGCGTTCTTGGTCGTCAACCCAAGCGTGGTGAGAAACCCGATCTGGAAGTACACATCGTTGTGGAGATCGCGCAGCCAGGTGGCGGCGGCGGCGCCGAGAATGCCCAGCGGCAATACCAGCATGATCGAGATCGGAACCGACCAGCTCTCATAGAGGGCGGCGAGAAAGAGGAAGATCACGACGGCTGAGAAGGCGTACAGCAGGGACGCCTGGGAGCTGGACATCCGCTCCTGATAGGAAAGCCCGGTCCACTCGAAGCCGACCCCTTTGGGCAGTTTGGCGACGATCTCCTCCATCGCCTGCATGGCGTCGCCCGAGCTTCCGCCCGGCGCCGGCTCGCCCCAGATGTTCATCGACGGAAAACCGTTGAACCGCTCGAGCCGCTGAGTGCCGGACGCCCAGCGGCCGGTGGCGAAGGCGGAGAAGGGCACCATCTTGCCTTCGCGGTTGCGGACGTAGAGCTTCTCCAGGTCCTGCGGCAGCATGCGGTACGGCGCGTCCGCCTGAAGAAAGACTCGCTTGACGCGGCCGCCCTGGATGAAGTCGTTGACGTAGGCGCTGCCGAACGCCTGCGAGACGGTGTGGTGAATGGAGGTGATCGGCACGCCGAGGGCGCCGGCTTTTTCCCAGTCCACGTCGACGCGGTATTCGGGCACGTCCTCCAAGCCGTTGGGCCGGACCTTGGCCAGACGCGAGTCCTTGGACGCCATGCCCAGAAGCTGGTTGCGGGCCTGCATCAGCGCGTCGTGGCCGACCCCGCCCCGATCCAGCAACTGGAAGTCGAAGCCGGTGGCGTTACCAAGTTCGGTCACCGAAGGCGGCGGAAAAACGAACACCATGGCGTTGCGGAGCCGCGAGAAATGCGCCATCGCCCGTCCCGCAATGGCTTTGACCTTTCGCTCCGGGCTTTCGCGAAGCTCCCAGTCCTTGAGCTTGATGAACACCAAGCCGTTGTTCTGGGCCCGTCCGGAAAAACCGATCCCGCAGACGGTCATGCACGACTCGACCGTCTCCGCTTCGTTCTCCTCGAAATACCGCCGCACCTCGTCCACGATCTTCTGGGTCTGTTCCAGGCTCGCGCCGGTCGGCAGCATGATCTGGGAGAACATGATGCCTTGATCCTCATCGGGCACGTAGGCAGTGGGCATGCGGCGAAAGAGCACCGTCACAACAACCACGATCACGACGTAGATGAAGAGGTAGCGGAATTTCCTGCCGAAGGACCGCTCGACCACCCGGACGTAGGCGTCTCGCGTCCGGAAGAAGACGCGGTCGAACCAGGAAAAGAAGGGGCGAAGGAAGAAGATCGCGTTCTCGGCCGGTTCGTGTCCCGCCCTGACCGGCTTGAGCAGCGAGGCACAGAGAACCGGCGTCAGGATCAACGCCACCACCACCGACAGGAGCATCGAGGCGATGATGGTCACGGAGAACTGGCGGTAGATGACGCCGGTCGAGCCGCCGAAAAAGGCCATCGGGCCGAACACGGCGGAAAGCACCAGGCCGATGCCGATCAGGGCGCTGGTGATCTGCTCCATCGACTTGGCGGTGGCCTGGCGGGGCGAGAGGCCCTCCTCGCTCATGATCCGCTCCACGTTCTCCACCACCACGATGGCGTCGTCGACCAGCAGGCCTATCGACAGGACCATGGCGAACATGGTCAGCATGTTGATCGAATAGCCGAAAAGCCCGAGCACCCCGAACGTGCCCAGCAGCACCACCGGCACCGCGATGGTCGGAATCAGCGTGGCCCGGAAGTTGCCCATGAACAGCCACATGATCAGGAACACCAGCACGATCGCCTCGAAGAGAGTCTTGACCACCTCGTGGATCGCCACCTTGACGAAGGGCGTGGTGTCGTACGGATAGACGACTTTCATGCCCGGCGGAAAATAGCGGCCCATCTCCTCCATCTTCGCCTTGACCGCGTCGGCGGTGTCCAGGGCGTTGGCGCCCGCCGCCTGCCGGATGGCCATGCCGGCGGAGGGCCGGCCGTTGTGAAACGCCTCGATGTCGTACGACTCGGCGCCCAGTTCGGCACGTCCCACGTCGCGGATCCGCACGACCGAGCCGTCGGAGTTGATGCGAAGCGGAATCGCCGCGAACTCGTCGGGGGTCTTGAGCATGCTCTGGACGACGATTGAGGCGTTGAGCCGCTGGCCCTCAACCGCCGGCGCGCCGCCGAACTGGCCGGCGGAGACTTCCACGTTGTACGACCGCAGGGCAAGGATCACGTCCTCAACCGTCAGGTGATAATCGACCAGCTGATCGGGGTTCAGCCAGATGCGCATGGCGTACTGAGTCCCGAAGCTCTCCACCTCGCCCACGCCGGGCACCCGCGCCAGCACCTTTTCGAGATTGGACTGGGCGAAGTCCCGCAGGTCGTTGCCGTCCATGCTGCCGTCTTCCGAAATCAGACCCACGACGATCAGGTAGTTTCGCGTGGCCTTGCCGACGGTGACCCCCTGCCGCTGGACGACCTCGGGCAGGCTCGCCAGGGCGAGTTGGAGCTTGTTCTGCACCTTGGCCCAGGCCAGGTCCGGATCGGTGCCCGGGGCGAAGGTCAGCTCGACGCGCGACGAGCCCGACGAATCGCTGGTGGCGGAAAGGTAGAGCATCTTGTCCAGACCGGTCATCTTCTGCTCGATGATCTGGGTCACGCTGTTCTCGACGGTCTCGGACGAGGCGCCGGGATAGAAGGCCTGGATGTAGATCGACGGCGGAGCGATCGGCGGATACTGCGAAATGGGCAGGTTGTAGATGGCCAAGCCGCCCGCCAGCATGATGATGATGGCGATGACCCAGGCGAACACCGGTCGATCCAGAAAGTACTTCGATAGCATCGGAAACTCCGTCTAGCTCTTGGCGGCGGGTTGGCTGGTCGATTGAGCCTTGGGGCCTTCGCCCCCCTCAGCGGCCAGAGGGACCGCCTTGACGGCGCTTCCGGGCCGCACCTTCTGAAGGCCTTCGACGATCACCCGATCGCCCGGCGCCAGACCCGAGGTGACGAGCCACGTATCGCCGATCGCCCGGTCAACCGTGATCATCTGCTGGCGGGCCTTGCCTTCGGCGTCCACGACCATCGCCTGCGGATTGCCCTTGTGATCGCGTGAGACGCCCTGCTGAGGGGCCAGGATCGCCTGCTCGACGACCCCTTCCTCGATGACGACCCGCACGTACATGCCGGGCAGCAAAACGTGGTCCGGGTTCGGAAAGACCATCCGGAGAATGAACGACCCGGTACTCGGATCGACGGTGGCTTCGGAGAATTTCAACGTTCCTTCCAACGGATACGGCGTGCCGTCCTCCAACCGCAGCCTCACCCGCGCCTGGTCCGCGCCGCCGCTCTTGATCCGGCCGGCCGCCATGTTCTGTTTCAGGCGCAGCAGATTGGCGCTGGACTGCGAGGCGTCCACGTAGATCGGATCGAGCTGCTGAATGATCGCCAGAGGCACCGGCTGGTGCGCCGAGACCAGGGCGCCGACAGTGACGCTGGAGCGGCCGATTCGCCCGCTGATCGGAGCGGTGACGCGCGTGTAGCCCAGGTTGATTTGGGCGGCCTGAACCGCCGCCTGGCCGTACTCGATGTCGGCCTTGACCTGGTTGAGCGCCGCGACCGCTTCGTCATAGGCCTGCCGGCTGATCGCCTTGGCGGCCACCGCCTCCTCGAAACGGGTCACCTTCGACTGGATCGGCGGCAGGTTCGCCTCGGACCGGGACAGGGCCGCGACGGCGTTGTCGTACGCCGCCTGGTAGAGCGCCGGATCGATCCGGTAGAGCATGTCGCCCTCGTTGACGTCGGCCCCTTCGGTGAACAGGCGCTCCTGAATGATGCCGCCGACCTGCGGGCGCACCTCGGCGATCAGGTGGGCCGCCGTTCTCGCGGGCAGCTCCGCGCTCAGCACCACGCGCTGCGGCTCCACCGTCACCACCGCCACCTCGGGCAAAGCGGCCTGGGCCGGCGGCGCGTCGCCGCTTGTCCTGTCGCAGCCGGTCAATGCCAATCCGGCGGCGAACACGCCGACGGCGGCAATCCGTCTGATCCTGTTGTCGATCTGCATACCATCCTCTGCTTGAAATGACATTCGTCGTAGTTTCCGGTCAGGTAACGGCCATCGTCACTCGGCTTCGCCAGCGGCCTCCGGCGGATTCTCCCACGGCAGCGCGTTCTTGCCGCCGGTGAAGAAGAACTCCACCGGGTCGCTGAGCGGAGCGGGAGTCTCCAGATACTCCTGCTGCGGGTTGGCCTGCGGCGACCAGCCGCCGCCCAACGCCTTGTAGAGAGACACCAGGTTGATCGCCACCTGGCCCGTGCTCCGGGCCAGCGTGTTCTCCAGGTTCACCAGCGATCGCTGGCTGTCCAGGACGTTCTGGAAGTCGGTCAGGCCGTTGCGATAGAGTGTCTCGGCGAGTTTCACGGATTCCTCAGCCGCCTCCGTCGCCCGCCGCAGCGCGTCGTGCCGGTCCCGCTCTCGCTGATAGGCCACCATCGAGCTCTCGACCTCCTGGAGGGCCGCCAGCAGCGTACGCTCGTAGAGAACGTACGATTGGTACGTCACCGCCTCCTGGGCGGCGATCCGATTGAGGTTCCGCAGGCCGTCGAAGATGTTCCACCGAAACGACGGCCCGAACCCGTAGGTGACGCTGCGGGCGTCGAGCGTGTGGGCGAAGTCGGTCGATTCATATCCGAGAGTTCCCGAGAGCGTGAACTTCGGATACAGTTCCGCTGTGGCGACGCCAATTCCGGCGACCTGAGCCGCGAGACCGCGTTCCGCAGCCCGCAGGTCGGGACGTCGCCGCAGGATGTCAGCCGGAACACCCGCCAGCACCTCCGCCGGCGGCTGCGGGATGGGACTCTCGGCGGCGAACTCCTCCCAGAGGGCCGACGGTTCCTGGCCGATCAGCACGCTGAGGCGATAGATGCTGATGGCCAGGGCGCTCTGAAGTTGCGGGAGCTGCGACTGCGTCGTGGCCAGGTTGGTACGGGCCTGTTGGACGTCAAGCTGCGTCGCCAGTTCCAGATCCAGCATCGTTTGGGTCAGTGCGAGCGTCTGTTCCTGAAGGTCGATGTTCCGCGCGGTGGCCTCGACCTGGCGTTGCAGCGTTCGAACCTCCACATAGGTGGTTGCGACCTCAGCCAGCAGCGTCACCAGGGTGTCGCGATAGTCCTCGACGGAAGCCTCGAGCGCCGCGTCGGCGGACTGGACGTTCCGCCGAATGCCGCCGAACACGTCGATCTCCCACGAGGCGTCAAAACCGGCCGCGTGAAGGTTGACTTCGTCGGTTTCCGGCAGCTTCGACGGGCTGGGGATCAGCCCGATCAGGCCGCTGGCGACCGGACCGGTGATGCCCGTGGCGCCCGGCGCGATCGCGCCAAAGCCGGTTCCGAGGGCGCTGCCGGCAATGCCGCGTCCCACCGTCTCAGCGAAGACCTCGCCCTTTCCAGGCGCTGAAGGAAAAGCCGTGGGCCCGTTGGCGCTGCTCTTGGACCGCTGGGAAGTCCCCTGCCCGCCCAGAACCGGCAGCAGTTCGCCCGCCGCCACGCCCCGTAAGGCCCGCGCTTCGCGAATTCGCAGCACAGCGAGTCGCAGATCGAGATTGCCTGTCGCAGCCCGCTCGATCAGCTCCGTGAGCTTCGGATCCTCAAAGACCTCCCACCACCGCTGAACGTTCGCGTCACCCTCCGCCAACCCCTCCGCCGCCGGCGGATGCCACCGATCGGGAAGTTGCAACTCCGGTGCGCGGTAATCCGGTCCGACCGCACAGCCGGCGACGGCAAGAAACAGAACCGACATCGCCGCCCACGGCCGCAACCTGACGAGGCTGACACGCAACGCGTTTGAGGCGGCGGGAAGTTGGATTCGGGGGTCACTCATTGTCTTTCAGTACTCGCTGCTCCGTAAGGTGTGATGTCCTGCCGCCCTGGTTCAGACGACCTCCGCCGGCAGTCCCAGGGCGCGGATCGCGTCATCGGTAAGCCGCCGTTCCAGTCTGGCCAGGTAGTCCTGCGGAAAAGTCTGGGTTCCTAACCGGTCGAGAAGTATTTCACAATGATCGGCGTGAAACACCACGGGACCGAACAGCATGTGCGTCCAGAGGCTGACCTCGTGCATCGTCCACTCGGGCCTTATCCGCAATATAAATCGCGTGATCGCCTCGAAGTGAGGGTCCAGCACCTGCTCGCGAAGAAAGCTGCGGAGCGGGCCGGCGTGTTGCGCCACCTGATACAGCACACGAGAGCGCCAGCGCGGCCGCTCCGGCGAAAAGATCGCCTGCATCACGTGCCGAACGATCGTCTGGACCGCCTGAGCCCGCGATGGGGCGTCGTCCAGATGGCGCTCGCACTCCTCGATCACCGCCGGCAGCGAGGCGGCCGCGTTCGTCTGAAAAGCGAACCGTAGCATCTCTTTGAGCAGACCTTCCTTGCCGCCGAAGTGGTAGTGGATTGTGCCGATGTTCGCTCCGGCCCGCTGGGCGATCGCCCGTGTGGAGACCTCACCCACACCGCGCTCGGCGATCAACTCACCGGCCGCGTGGATGAGGGCTTGGCGGGTCTCATCGCTTGTCGAATAGGTGCCCATCGGATTCCGGAGCTTTCCTCTCTATCAACCAGAGTCCGCGAATTATAATCAGTCGACCAAAATTGGTCAAGTGTACAAATCTCAAACTTCCCGATTTTTTGAGGAGGGTGTGGGCAGGGGGATTGGGGCAAAGAGATCTCCCTATGTCTGACGATCAGAAGGATGTGTATGCGTTCCTTCAAATCGTTATGACATAAGGAGATATGTCATGGTCAAGCAGGAGGCTTTGATGGAGTCGTTATCGGCGAATCTGCATGGGTTTCTCGACGAAATCAACGGGAGCCTGTCGGTTCCGGAGAAGAAGTTTCTCCGGGACGGGTTCGTGGGGCTGGTTCGGGCCGGTCATCCGATCGTCTGTCCGATGGCCAGGGAGGTTCCGAACCAACGGTGCCGGTACGCCAGTCGGGTCAAGCGGCTGGACCTTCACTTGACCGCCGCGACCGATTTCGACGAGCGGGTCGCCAAGACGCTTCCGAACGTCTGGCGGCCGCTGATGACCGACGATACGCCGTTGATCCTGGACCTCTCGGACCTGGCCAAGCCGCTGGCGACGAAGATGGATCATCTGGCCACGGTGCGGGACGGCAGCACCGGGGCGTTGGTCAACGGGTATGGGAGAAACATCTGCGGTTGGCCGAACGGCTGATCGACTACGCCCAGGTCCTTCCCGACCGGGTCGATTTCATGTTGTACCGCCTGCTCACCGGCCTGACGCACATCCTCAACGCCTGTTTCCACTTGCGGAGGGACTTACTATGACATCACTTACGAAAAAACCGGGAAGTTTGAGTACAGATCTATCCAGAGCCTCTCGCGGTAGAAATCACCCCCAATACCACCCTGATTAGAAATCATTATAACATAATTACTTATATCCACAGTCTGGAGCAATGACGGCGGCTGGGCCGGGCAGGACCAAAAAACAAGCGGCCAAGCCCGACTGCCGAAACTTGCGCTTGCGGCACTGACAGGTTTCGGATAGTAATACCCGTCGCGGCGACGGCAACAAGCGGCTTCGCCCCCGATATGATCAAAACTACTATGTTAAAATAGATAGTTATAAATGCGGAGGCTGACAGTGAGGCAAGAAGAGACAGGCAAGTGCAGACAGCCATGGTCGAACCGGCTGAGGCGAACGGCCTCTTTCGGGCCGGTCTCGCACGAGGTGACGCCCGTCGTCTTCAACGACCGTCTCTACCGGGTGGAAAACCACCCGCGGTTTCTCGACTTCCCGACGGACGATCCGACCTATCGCTTTCACGAGGATGAGATTCGAATCCGCGACGTGGAGACGGATGCCATCGTCAGCGTGCCGCTGCGCAACCACTACTTCGGCGAGGGCTTCCTCCACCAGGGACGGCTGTACGTCTACGCCGGCGACTACGGAACGGATCTGCCGTGGCGTCAACACAAGAAGATCAACATGGTCTGCTCCGATGACCTCGTGCATTGGTCCGACCCGCTGACCGTGCTCGAGTCGGAGCGGGATGAGCTGCTCTTTAACGTCGCGATCTGCCGGGCCCCGGATCGCTTCGTCATGCTCTACGAAACCGATGATTCCCGCTGGCCGCCGTTCACCTTCAAGTATTGTGAATCCGAAGACCTGATCCACTGGCGGCGGATTCCCAATGCGTTCTACGGGACGGATAAGTACGTGGGCGGTCCGGCCCTGTACTACGCCGACGGCTGGTATTACACGCTCTACCTCCAAGCCCGTTCCAACGGGCACTACGAGAACTGCATCACCCGATCGCGCGACCTCGTTCGCTGGGAGGACGCGCCGGAAGGACGCGCGGTACTGCCCGTCGACCCGACGCATGCTCCGGATCCGGGACACCCGGAAGTCCGCGAACTCAGCGCATCCGACGCGGAGCTGTGCTTCTGGCGAGGCAAGACCATCCTGTACTTCCACAGCGGCAATCAGCAGGGCGTCGCGGGACTCGAGATGGCGGAATTCGACGGACCGCCGAACGAACTGCTGGCGCACTACTTCGAGTGATCAGGCCGCACGCCCCGCCGGTCCCGAACGACGAGTGATTCGTCGGCGACCAATGGCGATGATCAGCCCGATCGCGGGGATCGTCATTGCCGCTGCGGCTTGTATCGGATGAACCACCGTCAGCACCACCGGGGTCAGGGCCGCCCGCACCGCGGTCCGCCACTGCGGATCGACGGCGATGACCGTCGCCACAGGCGGCGAGAGGCGATAGTAGGTTCGCACGAACCATCGACCGGGAGCGTTAGTCACCAAGTGCTTGTCGCGGAAGTCGCGCAGCGTCGCCACGTGGGGCTCCAGTTCGCTGCCATAGGCGGCGGTGGCGATGAAGCATCCGCCGGAGATCGGCGGCGTGATCGACTCCTCGCCGAACACGGCCTTGACGCTCTTGTCGCCGTCCATGGTGATCTGCGCCGCGCAGTCCGTGCCGGCGCAGTCGCCCTCCCACCGCAGGAATATCCATCCGTCAGCGGGCGTCGCCGTCAGGGCCACGACCGTCCCTTTGGAGTACGTGCCGCTGCTCTTATCGACCTGGCCCTGGCCCTCGATCGTTACGGTCAGCGTGCACAGGCTGGAGGCCTCCATGAAAACCGCCCGAACCGTCTTGTCGCCGTCCATGGTGATCGCCGCCGGGTTGGTCGATCCCGAAAGATCGCCCTCCCAGTGGTCGAAAACCCATCCCTCCGACGCGACGGCCCGCACCTGCACCTCGGTCCCGGCGTCGTAGCTCCGGGATGACGGCGTGACCGAGCCGAGACCCGTGACGCCGACGCTGAGGGTGTAACGCGGCGTCTCCTCCTCGACGAAAACGGCGGTGATCGTCTTGTTGGCGTTCATGGTCACCGTGGATGGGTTGGCGTCGCTGCTCAGGTCGCCGACCCATCGGCTGAACCGCCAGCCGGCGTCGGCGGTGGCCGTCAACTCCACCTGCGCGCCCGCCGCGTAGACTCCGCCCGCCGGATCGACCGAACCGTCGCCGTGGGTGCGTACCGTCAGGACGTACTGCGCGATTGAAACCGGCACAAAGACCGCCTTGACGGTATAGTCGCCGCTCATGGCGATCGTCAGCGGATTGGCCGATCCAGAAAAATCCCCCTCCCAGTGGTCAAACTGCCAGCCGGAATCCGCAGTGGCGGTCAGCTCGACCTGCGCGCCGACGTCAAAGGTCCCGCCGTTCGGATCGACTGAACCTTCCCCCTCGATCTGGACCGTCAACCGGTATCCGCTGGGCGGCTCGGGAGCGGTCACAAACACCGCGATCACGCTCTTGTCGTCATCCATCACGATCGTGGCGGGATTGTCCGAGCCCGATAGGTCGCCGCCCCAGTGGTCGAAGACCCAGCCGTCGGCCGGTTCGGCGTTCAGCTCGACCTCCACGTTCGCATCGTACGTTCCGCCGTTCGGATCGACCGAACCCTGACCCTGAACCTGCACGCTGAGGGTGTACTCAGCCTCCTCAAAGACCGCCTGCACGCTCCTGTCGCCCGTCACGTTGAGGCTGACGGGCGATGAGGCGCCGCTCACGTCGCCCTGCCACTCCACGAACCGGTAGCCGATCCCCGGCACGGCGGTCAGCGTGATGGGAATCCCGCGAAAGTACGTCCCGCTCCAGGTTCCCTCCGGATTGAGCATCCGGTTGACCTTGACCAGACCGGACCCAGCCGACGTGACGCTGAACGCGACCGTGGCCGTACCCGCCAGACCGAATTTGTTGACCACGTGACCGCGCACGTAGTCCGGCCGCACCGAGGCGAAATTGCGCAGGATGTTCACCTTGCTCTGCCAGAAGCCGACCGAGGGAATCCCCTGCGACCAACTCCCGCTCCACGGATTGGTCACGCCGCCCCACCGCCCGACGTGATCGCCCATCTCGCCGCTGATCAGGTCCGCGCGTTCGTCGATCATATCGGTCACGCGGTCCGGGTCGAACGTCACGTTCAGCAGGTCCGCCATCCGCCGGATGAACTCGTTGCGAAATTCACCGTTCTCAAGGAGGGTGGCGAACAGCTCGATCGACCACTCCGGATTCGACCAGTGAGGCACGTTTCGCGTCGAACAGTGGTCCAGCGTGTCGTGGGCCGGATCGTTGGCGGAAACCGAGTTCGAAGCGGGAAAGGCGAAGCCGAAGTCGGTGTCGAACAGCAGCCAGCGCCACTTGCCGTCCGTGGTGCGGGGCCGCCAGTACTTGATGTTGTTGCCCGGCCAATCCGTATTCGCGCAATAGATCTGCGACGCCTGGTAGTCGATGAAGTTCTCCACGTCCATGAGGGTCTTGACGTAGGTATAGCTCTGCGGCTGCGTCATGTCGTGGGTCCGGATGTAGGTCAACAGGGACTCGTAGTGGCTGGCGTCGCCTTCGATGACATCGAGATCCTCCTCCAGCATATCGACGTTGTCCGGATCAACGTCGTGGTGGTCGGCCAGATAGTGCTCGTTCATCTTCTCGCGGATGTTGTGAATACCCCAGTACACGCCGTTGACGTACACCGCCGCCGGACGAAACGCCTGGGCATCCACGTCCAGATCGGCGACCAGTCCGACCATGACGCCGTCGCGGATCAGGGTCGAGACCCAGTCGTCGCCGGAGTTCCGGAGCATCAACGCCTCGAACTCGTCGTGGTCCAGTTCCGGGAAGATCTGATAGTTGAACTCGCCGCGCCCGTAGTCCGATCGGGCAAACAGGGCCAGGCTCTTCTGCGGGCCAAGCCGCGTGGTCCCGCCGGCGATCTTCATGCCCGCGTCCTGGGCAAGCCCGACCGTCCCGTCCGGTTCGATCAGTTCGACGTGAACCGGCCGCTCCCAGTCCTGCCAGACGTTGCCGTCCTTGTACAACTGCGGATCGCCGGGATCGGGTCCCATGACGTAGATCCCGGTCTGGTCGTCCCAGAGGTGGTTGGGACTGGTCGAGAGCGAGACCACCGGCAGCGTCGAGGCGTCGGCGATCAGGAAGGTGTGCGTGACGGGCCGGCTGGGCAGGAAACCGTCCTGGAACGTCCGCGCCCGGACGGTCGTGGTGGAGGCGACGTTGATCGGACCGCTGTAGGCGTACGTCCGGTAGTAGCGGGTGGAGGTCGCGCTGGTGTCTTCGTCGCGATAGGTGTAGGCGGTCTGCGAGGCCCCGTCGGTCGGCTCGCTGCCGTCGAGCGTGTAGAATACCCTCGCGCCGCTGTCGGCGGTCAGTTGCAGCGAGACCGCGCCCGAATAGAACCCGCGGGTGTGCGAGAACTCCGGCGGATTGGCGAAACGAACGATGCCCGAATCATCGTTGGCGGAATTGGGCGAGGGCGTATCGTAGAAGAACCACTCGTCGCCCCCGTCGGGATACCGGCCGTAGGAGACGTCGACGGTCTGGGCCCCATAGGTGACGCTGTCGATCTCGGTGACTCCATCCGCAGCGAAAAGGCCGATGTCCTCGCCGTCTCCGCTAAGCTGCATATCGAGGTGCAGGATCCCGTCCTCGCTGTCATCGTCAAACCAGAAGATCAGGTATTCACCCGCCTGGATCGTTGTGCGGGCGGCGTCGGCTGCGGAAATCTGGCACTTGGTCGGCTCGGCCAGATCGTCCGTCAGGTACATGCCCGCCAGGTTGACCGCCTCGGAACCGGCGTTGTAGATCTCCACCCAGTCATCATAGTCGCCGGTGTCGTCGGCCAGGGTCGAACTGTTGACCGCCATGAACTCGTTGATAAAGAGATCCTGGGCCGCCACCGATCCGACCAACAGGACCACCGCCAGCAATCCTCGAAGCAGAGTCCCGATCACACACATGTTGTACTCCTATTCTAAGCAACATGACTTATACAAGCCGTCGGCGCCAGCGGTTCGAACCGCCGAAGGCAGACCACCTATGAATGTACCGTATCCAGGGTCAGATGCATTCATCACTCACACCGGTGCGTCTGGCGATAGCAGGCGTGCACAGTCTGGCAGCGATGCTACATGGCCGGCCGCAGCCTTTTGAAGTTGTCCTTACTCTTATCCAGTATTACTAATCCGCCGAACTCTTCGCGATACCCCCGTTCGACCGCGTCCAGCGGCCTTGGCGCCGACTGTCCTGACGTGGGCCCATAAGAATATAACGCCACATGGGGGAGCAAAGTTTCAAACCAAGCTCAAGCCAATCTCGTCGCGCCCAAGCCCCTCACCGCCGATGCCACTGAGGCGCGGCTCAAAGCCCACGGACCCCGACAGCCCGGGTTTCTGACCAAGGCGCTCGGGAGTGTCGCCTTGCGCCATTGATCTTTGAATGCCAACAGGACTGCCAGACAGACTTGTCAGTCCCGCCTGAAACTCACTCCCCTGGTCGTCACCTCTCGCCAACCGGGCAGCAAGAGGCACCCAAACACGATCAGCCCGATCAGCGCCATGCCCAGTATGCCACAGGCCGAACCGGGCAGCTCAGCCGGCTCCGCGTCTTGTGGACAATCATCGAGAACCGCCGGCGCCTCGCCGAATACCTGCTTGTAGGCCTCCTCAAACGACATCACGATCCCAGCCGCCGCACCGTAGCCCTGACCGTAGTAGGCGGCCAGGATGCTCAAGTCGGCGAGGCTCACCGCCCCGTCGCCGGTGAAATCGCCATCGGCCCATGTCATACCGCTGACGGTGCCGTAGTGGGCCGCCAGAACGGACAGATCGCCGAGACTCACAGCACCATCAAGGTTCGCATCACCGGGCCAGAGGAACTCGTCGGCTCCGATGTCCACTCGACCGCCAACCATGCGGGGAAGGAAATCCATGTCAAGCTGATCGCCCGCGGCAAGGCCGGGATCGCCGGCGTCCCGGCAGGGCGAAGTCGAGGTCAGGTGGTAATCGTTGTCACCGAAGGTGTTGGGATCGTCGTCCGCGCCGTCGGCGTCGGCAAACAGCGGGTCCTGCCCGATGTTCCCGGTTCCACCCAACCCGCCCGTCCAGCCCTGAATGCAGCAGTAATCCACGGCAGGCGCACCGGTTCCGGCATAGATTTGAGCCGATTCGCTGGTACCGCCACTGCGGCTGTTGAGCCAGAGGATGGTACTGTTCAAAGACGGGCTGCTGGTGCCCGCGCAGTAGATACCACCACCGTCGGCACTGGTGAAGTTGCCATTGCCCGAGAGCGTACAACTGATCAGGACGGGATTGCTGTCAAAGTTGCAGATTCCGCCGCCGAAGTAAAAGGACATGTTGCCGATCAGGCGGCAGTTCGTCAAAACGGGACTGCCGCCCAAGTTGCAGACTCCACCGCCGTACATCGCCACGTTGTCGATGAGGATGCAGTGCCGAAGGCTGGGCGATCCAGCCGCGTTGAGGAGGCCGCCGCCCATGTTCTCGGTTGATCCAGTGGCGTTGCCGCCGGTGATGGTTACTCCGTCCAGGACAGCCGTATTGTCGGTGCCGCTGCCGACAACCACGTGATAGCTGTTGTCGGAATTGCTGCCGACAGCCCCGATGTCACCGCTCAGAACCGTCACGTTGTGATTCGGGCGGCGCTGAGACCGGTCCGTCTCCTGGCCGGAGAAGCCGCCATAGATGCTCAATCCGTTGAGCAACTGGAACGAGAGATCGCGACGGTTCGTTCCCTGGTCCGGCCGATACGTCCCGCCGGCAACCCAGATCTCGGCCACCACGCCGCCGGAACCCGCCGCGGCGGTCAGAGCGGCCTGCAGATCGTTGTAGGCGGTGGCCCACGTGTACCCGTCACCGCCGGCCGCGGCGGCCGAGTCGACCACAAGGATCGACGGCGGCGTCACTTCAAGTATCGCCGTCCGACTCGCCACCGTGCCGCACGCATTGCTGACGTAGCAGACCACGGCCGCACCCGTATCGGTGAGTTCCAGCCCGGTCAGGTGCAGCGACGCCGAGTCGCCGCCGACCTCCATGCCGTTCTTCTCCCACCGGTAGTGCAGCGTGCCGCTGCCGGCCGCCGTCACGCTAAACGTCGCGCCCTGCACCAGCGAGATGCTGGCATCCTGCGGCTGCTGGGTGATCTGCGGGCCGCATGCGGTCACGCTGTTGATCGCGCCGGGCGTGCCGTGTCCGGTCGAAGCGGCCCAGCTCGAGGCCGCGCCGTTGTCCGTGGCCGGGCAGATCAGTTCCAGCGTGGGCCCGGTTCCATCCGGCGCGGTCGGCCAGGGCGAGACGTCGCCGTAAGTCACCGTGTCGATCAGGTATCCGTCCGCGTCGTACAGGCTGATCTGTTCGCCGCCGTTACTGGCGTTGAACGTGAAATCGCCGATGTAATTCTCGACCTGCGGGAAGAAGCTGTGGAAGTACACCTGGTTGTTGCACAGCACCAGGTAGTCCCGCGGACCGATCGACGTGTGCGGCGGAAAGACGTAGACGTTATTCGGATCGGAGTCGGTGAACTGCCAGCCGGACAGATCGACCTCCCAGTCATTGGGATTGAACAGCTCGATCCAGTCCTGGGCGTCGAAATCAGCCGCCGAGTTGTAGTTGATCTCGTTGATGATGATCGGATTGGTGTTGCCGGCGTCGGCCACAAAATTGGCGGTCAGAGTCGCGGTTCCTGTCGGCGTCATCAGCATCGAAGGCCCGCCGCTGCATTCGGTCCAGTTGGCGAATCGATACCCGCGGTTGGGCATCGCCATGACCTTGATCGGCACGTCGAGGAAGTAGGTGCCCGCGCACGCCCCACTCGGTTCGGTCGGCAGGACCAGCCGGTTGACCTTGACCCGCCCAGCCTCGGCCGGCGAGACGTTGAAGGTGATCTCCGCGCTGCCGCTGAGACCGAAATGGCTGATCACGTGCTGCCGGACGTATGGCGCCCGGCTGGTGGCGAAGTCCATCTGCCGCTGAATCTCGTTTTCCCACTGGCTCATCGAGGGAATCCCCACCAGCCAGGGGTTGATCGTTCCACTCCAGGGGTTATAGACCCCGCCCCACCGTCCGATGTGGTCAAGCATCTCCGGCTCAAGCAGCGCCTGCTTCTCCGCGATCTCGGCGAGCACGCGGTCCGGACGGAACGTCACGTTCATGTGGTCGGCCATGTCGCGGATGAACCGCGTCTGGAAATCGCCGTTCTGCAGCAGCGTGCGGAAGAGCTCCGTGGACCACGGCTTGTTGGACCAGTGTGAGGACGTGGCCGTGGTCGCGTGCTCGATCATGTCGTACTGCTCGTAAAGGCCGGTCTCGACGACCCGCGAATTGGGCCGAGGCGAACAGAAGGCGTAGTCCGTGTCGATCAGCATCCACCGCCACCGGCCGTTGTCCACCCGCGGCCGCCAGTAGCGGGTGTTGCCGCTTGGCCAGTCGGTGTTCGCGATGTAGATCTCCGAAGCCATGTAATCGAGGTAGTTGTCAACCTCCATGAAGGTCCGGACATGCGCGAACGGCGCGGGATAGCGCAGGTCGTTGGCCCGGATGTAGTCCAGCAGCCCCTGGTAGTGCGTCGCGTCGCCCGCCGCCACGTCCATGTTGTCCACCAGGATGTCAACCTCGGTCGGCTCAATGTTGTAGTGCGACGCCACGTACTGGTCGTTGCGGCGCTCGCGGATGTTGATGATGCCGTAGTATTCGCCGTTCAGGTAGATGTGGGCCGGGCGATAGGCGTGCGTGTCCAGGTCCAGTTCGTCCACCAGACCCCAGGTCGTTAACGCATCCTGGAACAACGTATAGCTCCAGTCGTCGCCCGAACAGCGCAGCGTCAACCCCTCAAAGACGTCGATATCCCGGTCGGGAAACACCCGGTAGTCGATCTCGCCCGCTCCATACGCGCTGCGGGCGTAGAGGGCCATCGGTTTCTGCGGCCCAAGCCGGCTGATGTCGCCTCCGGTCTTGACGCCGATGCCCTGGCTGACGCCCAGCGTCCCATCCGGCTCAAAGAGTTCCAGGTACGCCGCCCGCTCCCAATCCTCCCACACGTTGGCCGAGCCGAACCGCGTCCCGGTGTACGGCGGCGGGCCCATCACGAAGATGCCGATCAGATCGTCCCAGAGGTTGGCGGGCGTCGAGGACAGGCTGATCACCGGCAGCGTCGGCGCGGCTTCCAGAATGAAAGTGCGGGTGACCGTCTGGCTGGGCATGTACCCCGGTCGGACCGCCTTGGCCCTGACCACCGTGGTGGAGCTGATCGCGATCGGTCCGCTGTATTGATAGGTGTCGTAATAGCGAGTCTCGGTGGACCCGCCGTAGTATTCTTCGTAGCGGTAGGTGTACGGGTTGTGCGAGGCCCCTTCCGTGGGCTCGCTGCCGTCGAGCGTGTAGTAGATGGTCGCGTTCGGGTCCGGCGAACTGAGTGTCAGCGAGAACGAACCGGCGCGGAATCCCGCCGCGTGCGAGAACACGGGCGACGAGGCATATCCCGGCGAACCCGCCGTGGTGTTCGAGGCGCCGGGAGTGGCGTCGGCGAAGTAATACCAGGTGGCGCTGCCGTCGGGCTGGCGGCCCATCGACACGTCGGTGGACTGGACGTCGAAATTCAGGCTGTCGATCACGCTCGTCCCGTCCGCGGCCACCAGGCCGATGTCCTCGCCGTCGGCGCTGAGCTTCATGGCCACGTGCAGCGGGCCTTGGGTCGCCACGTCGTCAAACCAGATGATCAGAAAGCCGCCCGCTGGTATGGTGGTCGTCGCCGAGTACCCGGTTGGAATCTGGGCCTTGGTCAGGTCGGACAGGTCGTCGGTCACGTACATCCCGCCGATGTCCACGGCCGTGCCGCCCCCGTTGTAGATCTCGACCCAATCGTCGTACTCACCGTACTCGTCGTCGATCGTCGTGTCGTTGGTCGCCATGAACTCGTTGATGAACAGGAGTTGCCCTCGCGCGGGAACGGCGCTTGCCGCCCACACGCCCGCAGCCAACAGACCAATCAGTACCGCATTCCGCTTCACCGCACGCATGTCGTCTTCCCTTCCTTCACCTGTCCGCGTCCGCGTTCCCAGAACTCACCGTTCAGCGGGACCGGACCACCACCACTTCACCGGGAAACAATCGCATCTCATGAGGCACGGTCACGAGCACCGCCCGTCCCCATTCCGCCACCGCTGGGTTCCGCCACAGTTGCATCGGCTTGGTCTCAACCGCCGGCGCCAGCATCTGCACGGTCGAAAGCCCCATCCGCGTCGGATCCGCCCGCGTCACCAGTTCCACCCGCATCCCCTTCTCAGCCTCGTTGAACTCCCGATCGCTCAGGTAGGCCAGCACGGACGTCGGCTCCTTCGCCACCACCGACACCAGCGGATCGCCCGGCCGCACCGCCTCGCCGGCGCCGCGAAACACCGCGATGACCGTGCCGTCCATCGGCGAAGTCAGCACCAGCATCGCCCGTTCGACCGACAACTCAGCGACTCGCCGGTCCTGGACGGTGATCGCCTCGCGAAGCGGGGCCAGCGTCGTCTCAAGGCTCGGAACGGCCGGATGTTGCGCCTCGAAATCCGCCAGACGGCGCTGGGCGTCGGCCAGATCGTTCCTGGCCTGGACCAGGGCCGCTTCATCCTCCTCGATCCTCTTCCGCAACGAGGCATAAGGCGAGCGGACATCTTCCGGTTGGCCGGAAGCGGCGGCGTCGCTCGGCTGCGCGCTCTGCAAGACCTCCGCCTGCAGTTTCAGGTCCGCCAGCGCGATCCGGTCCGTCTCAATCTCGGTGGTCAGCTCGAGCACCAGAAGACGGACGGTCTCGACGTCCGTGGCGAACCGGCGGCCCTCAGCCGTCCGGGCCAACTGCTGATTCTGAGCGTCGGCCTCGAGCCGGGCCTCCGTCGCCGCCAGTTCCGCCCGGAGCCGGGCGACCTCAGCCGAGGCGGTCGCCAAGGCGCTGCGAACCTGGTCGTCCTCCAGAACCGCCAATGTCTGGCCCTGACGAACCTCGTCGAACAGCCGAATCGGCATCAAACGCCCCCCCCCGTGCATACCGACGCGATCTGCCGGGTCTCGCTCTGGGCGATCCCGAGCGCCTGGAAGCGAACCCTCCGGCCAGAGCTCAGCCACACCACCATCGCCACCGCCGCCAACCAGACGATGATCGACACGCCGTGGCGGCGTCCCATCCGCTTGGCGTGATCCAGCCAGTAATTCACCGTTGCCATGACTTAAACCTCAAGGAGTTCTTCTTGCACGGTCAGGGCGATCTCCGAGATTCCCTCGACGGACTCCAGGGCCGAGACCAGGTCCTCGTTCCGCGAACGGTCGCGCACCATCAATTGATAGGCGTACTCCGCCGCCTGCGAACCCAGCACGTCCTGGACTGAAATCAGCGTGAAGTGGTTGCAGTATCGCTTCAGGACGTCCAGCAGCGGATGTCCCGGAGCCAACCCGCCTCGCAGGCGGAACCGCAGGTACGCGTTCAGCGGCTGGTGCGAGCCAAACGACGTCCAGTGCAGATAAATCGCGATCAAACACAACACGATCGTGCCCAAAACCGCCACCTCGTGCCGCTGGGCTCCCGCCGCCATCCCCACCACCAGCGCGCAGAACACGAACGCCATGTCGCGCGTGTCCTTCAGAATGTTCCGGAACCGGATGATCGCCAGCGCCCCCATCAACCCGAAGGCGGTGATGATGCTGTTGCCGATCACCGCCATCACCATCGCCACCACCACCGTGATCAGAATCAGCGACTGCACGAACGATCGCGAGTACGACAGACCGCTGTGAGTCATGTAGTAGACCCACGCGAAGACCTGACCGAGGACGAAGGCGAGGAGGAGTGATACCAGGACGTCCAGGGGAGAAACCCTCTCTCCGCCGACGCCGAAGTTCTCGAAGAATTGCAGTAGTCCGTCCATTTCGCCACTCCCGCGCGCACCGGGGCGCAAAAGCCCAGCAGCCGCGCCTGTTGTACACTGCTGACGTATTTGGCCACCGACCGCTGCATCAGGTCGAAGCGCCTGACCATGCCGTTGAGCCAAGCCGGATAGCGCCCGGTGAACTTGATCTCCAGAATCACCCCAGGCATCGTCACCCGCCGCCAACCCTCACCCGCCATCTGCAGCTCGGCCCGCTGGGTCACCTGCATCGACAGATCCCGGTCGAACGTGATCCGCACCGGATCGCCCGCGAGGCTCTCGAAGGCCTGCCGCATGTAGCGAACCCGAATCACCGGCTTGGCCTTGATCCGCTCCATGTAGAACAGGAACTGCTCCAGCTTTCGATCGGCCGGGGCATCGCCCGGCGACGCCTGAAGGTACTTCTCCAGGGCCCACGCCGGCACCCGGACCCGCGACTTGATCACCGCCCGATTCACCCGGCGCTTGATCTCGAAAAACCGCGGGTAGTCCAGATCGTCGGTGTAGCTGCGGACCCGCAGCTTCACCCGGTTCTTCTCCCCCGTCATCGTCTGGCGGCACAGCAGCAGATTGTCGGAATCCAGGTAGAGGCTGACGATCGGATAGGCCCCTCGCTCGTGTGACCGGGCGTGACGATCAAGCCGCATGAACGGACGCAGATATACCACCATGGCCGCGGCCTGCGCTTCGCTGATCAGGTACTTGATCTCGAAGCGAGACTCGATACTCCGAGGTCTCTGATTTTCCACAACTCCCAGCATCGACCCAATCTACAATTATGCAGAAAAATCAACTGGCACTTATCTTGCATCGCCTGCGTCCAAGAGCCACATCTGAATATCCAGACGAGTTGCCAATGGACCAGCCTACTAGGAATCCGGACCCGACCTCTGGCTTATACGGATGAAATGAATCCCTAAATCCCTTTTAACACCCGACGCAAGCCCTGTCAAGTCAACAAGGTTAATCCCGCTTCAAGGAATGACTTAGAATCGATCAGCCCTGCCAGGAACGCCGGGCGCGAAGGCCTGTGGCGCCCGCGACGTCGCTAGTGCTGGCTCGGGGCGGGCAAGGATGTCGGGTCCGAGGCGGCAGTCGAAGCACCGGAGAGCTGATCGGCCGCCATCCGTTTGAGGACCTCAGGATTGCGCCAGGCGTCGCCGATGAACCGGCCGTTCAGGAAGATCGCCGGAACCCCCTTGAAATCAAGAGATTTGGCGGTCTCAAGGTCGCCCGCCACCTTCTCCCGCACCTCTTGCGAGGTCCAGACTTCCACGAAGCGGTCTCGATCGAGCCCGATCTCCTCGGCGATCTGGAGATACGGACTCCGGTCCAGCTGCTTGTGCTGCTCGACCAGCGCCTGGTGATATTGCCAGAAAGCCTCGTCGCCCCCCAGGACGGCGGCGGCTTCCGCGGCGTAGGCGGCCCGGCATGCATACGGATGCAGGTTGCTCGATACCTGATCGTTGCACTCGCGGGCCAGGGGCCAATGCCGCACGATCACGACGATGTCCGCCGGCTGGGGATGCTCCTGGCGAAACCCGTCGATCGCCCGCCATGCATCAGTGCAGCTATCGCACTGGAAGTCTTTGTAAATAATAAACTTAATAGGCGCCTCGGGGTCGCCCAGGATGTGGTCGGCCGGCCTGATCGCCAGTTCCCGGGGCGCCTGCGAGGCAAACCGCCAGAGCTGGTACTCAGCGTCTTCGGCGATCTGCATGTAGCTCTGCTTGTACTGGACCATCATGGTGCCGGTCATGCCGGCAAACGCCCATCCCACCATGGCGACAAAGATCAGCCCCACCACCGCGGCCTTGGGGATGCACGTGCGGACCGACAGGCGGTAGCCCGACCGGTAACACCGCCATCCCGCTATCAGGCCCGCACCGATCAGCAGAAAATTGCACACGTGGACCAACAGGCACCACCCGCAGTTGCCGGGAAGCACCAGATACAAAATCCCGAGCAGAGCCACCGAAACAGTAAGCCCTACAGATAAAAATGCAACGAGAAGAATATTGAAGGCATCGTGGCCGAACACGATCAGCCAAATCGCCACAGATAAGAAGTAGAGCAGCCCGTAGAGCGACAAAGGCAATCCAAGAAACTTGCCGTACCGGCTGGCGAAAACGCCGCTGCAGCCGTAGCTCGAAAGGCCGTCGTCCCCGCAGAGCCACTGCCATTCCAGGGCGGGAATCTGCCCGGCGGTGGCGGCCATCATGGTCCAGCAGACGCCCACGCCCAGCAGCGCCAGCACGGCCATGACACACCAGTAACAGGTCAGCTTCGGACGATCCGGCACCGCAGCCTTTTCCAGCTCAGCCATTGCGCCTCCTTCTACTCACCGGAACAGCAAGCCCAGTATTATAGCGGCTGCGCGTCCGAAGGGAACGTCGGACCGGGAAATGATCCTGGTCAAGCCGGACGGAGATTCGAAGTCCATTGTCATCCGCGGCAAGGGAAGGTATAACACCAACCCGGATGCGGCCTCGATCGGCTGCAGAAGGAGTTCCGATAATGGACTCCCGATCGCCGCCCTTCAGGGCGCGCGAGGCGAGCTTCAGGGTCCGCACAGCAAGGATGGGAACGTCGAGTGGACGGTGAACCGGATCCGGCCAGAACGCCAGGACCGGGCACGGAAATGATGAATCCGATGGGGAGGCACGGTGGCGCATACGCGACTGATACTGGCTTCGGGATCGCCGAGGCGGCGGGAACTGCTGGCCGAGGCGGGCTACCGGTTCGAGGTGGTCCGCCCGGAGCTCGAGGAACCGGAACTGGACGAGGACCTGGGTCCGGAAGGGACGGCGGAGGCCCTGGCCTACTTCAAGGCCCGCGCGGCGGCCGACGCCGCCGATCCCAGCCAGGTCATCCTCGGCGCCGACACCGTGGTGGCCCTGGGCCGCCAGATCTTCGGCAAACCGCGCGACGCCGACCACGCCCGGACGATGCTGCGGCTGCTGTCGCACAATCGCCACCGGGTGATTACCGGAGTGGCCCTGCTGAAGGTGGATGACCGGCTGTTCCGGCGGATCGACCGCGAGATCACGCACATCACGATGAAGCCGATGAGCGAGGATCAGATCGAAGAGCACCTGCGAACGACCGACTGGCGCGACAAGGCCGGAGCGTACGCCGTCCAGGAGCAGGCCGACCGCTACGTCATGCGCTACGAGGGGAGTTTCACCAACATCGTGGGCCTGCCGATGGAACTGGTCAACCGAATACTGGCGGCGGAAGGAATCGTTCCGGAGCGATAGCATTCGAACGT
>Ga0123332_1000650_pt1 | contig 35023 bp, 38 predicted proteins | sample BioC12SIPDNA_4_FD_89958 | JGI IMG/M metagenome (GOLD analysis project Ga0123332, IMG submission 89958) | Anaerobic biogas reactor microbial communites from Washington, USA - Biogas_R2_A C12 SIP DNA | ecosystem: Engineered > Bioreactor > Anaerobic > Unclassified | place: Washington, USA... | reverse complement strand
TTCGACGACGCCGAAGCGACGTTCGGACTCTTGCTCGCCGCCTACGGAATCGGCGGCGCAATCGGCTCGCTCATCGTGTCGTCTCTCAAACTGCCCCGGCGCTATCTCACGCTCATGATCGGCCTCTGGGGCGGCGGAACCCTCCCGCTCGTGCTGATCGGCCTCGTCAACGACCTGGCCGTGATGCTCGTCACACTGTTCGCCGTTGGCGCGGCCACGGGAGCTGGTGTGGTCATCTGGGGCACGCTGCTTCAACGACTCGTGCCACCGGAGATGATCGGGCGCGTCGCCAGTCTCGACTTCTTCGTCTCGATCGCCTTCATGCCCGTTTCGATCGCGATCGCCGGGCCGCTGTCGCTCATCGCACCGATACCAGCGATTTTCATCGTGGCGGGCGTCGCGCCGACGCTGCTCGCTGTCGTCGCGCTTGTCGCAGGACGCATGCGGCATGTCGAAACGAGACAACCACTGGACACGTGAGCACGTGCCGAAACTCCGTTCCGAAACCACGGTGTGCCGAAAGAGGTTTTGATTCGGGGCGGAGTTTCGGGGTGCGTCTCCGCCAACCCGCTCGACTGTGCCGCAAACGATCGTTTCCGGCGGCCGCCCGAGCCAACGACGTCACGGCGGCCGCCGCTGCCGGCAGGGCACGCGCCGAAACTGCGCACCGAAACCCCAACGCACCGAAACCGCCTCTAGGCCGTTTTCGGTTGACCCGGTAGACTTGTCGGAGACCCATGAGACGGGAGTCGGTCATGCCGGAACGGTTCGACGTCGAGGAACGCTGGCCGGAGCTGTTCGCACAGCTCGACGCGACCCAGCGGCACGCCGTGCGGCAGTCCCTTGCGAGTGCCTGGCACGAGGGCTGGACCCCGAACCGCGAGGACGTGGAGAACCTGACCGACCGCGCCCGCGGAGCGATCGACGCCGCGGAGTACCGCCGTCGCGCGCACGCCGCGGCCCGCCGGCGGACGGTCGCCGTCGTCGGCCGCTGACGTGACGCGGTTCGACACCTGGGAGTCGTACTTCTACCCGCCACCCGACGAGGCGACGCTGCGCAACCTGTTCGACGAGCGTGACCCGGTGGTCCTGGCGCGGTTGGAGTACGTGGAGAGCGCCGAGCGGCAGCGCGAGCTGATGGCTGGGGAAGTCGCGATCCGGCGGACCTTCGACGCGGCACACGTGCGTGCGATTCACCGGCACCTGTTCCAGGACGTTTTCGAGTGGGCGGGGCAGTACCGCACCGTGGACCTGACCAAGGGTGTCGGGCGCGGCTTCGCGGAGGTCCGCGGCGGTGAGATCGACCGGTACCTGAGCGACGTCCGTCGGCTTGTCGCCGGGACGGCGTGGGAGCGGCTGGACCGCGACGACTTCGGGGAGCGGGCGGCGCAGGTCTTCGCCTACCTCAACCAGGCGCACCCGTTTCGGGAGGGCAACGGCCGCACGTCGAAGGTGTTCATGGAGCACGTGGCCGAGCGATCGCGCTTCACCCTCGACTACGCGCTGGTGAGCCCTGCGGTGTGGAACCAGGCGGCGATGTTGAGCCGCCCCGACCTGTTCGCCTACGAGCCGGTGCCCGACTCGTTGGTGCCGGTGTTCCGGGCCATCGCGCAGGAGCGCGCCAGCGGCACCGCGTCGTCGCTCGACGACGCCTCACGGGCACGGTCCCTGCTCAGCGCGTCGTACCCGCGCAGCGGCCCGCCCGCGGCTCGCGCAGACAGCCCACGAGGCCCGCAGCGAGCCCGCGTGACGTATCGACCGACCCGGGGGAGCGAGACCGGTAGAGAGGGGCAGGAACGATGAGCCGCGACACCCTGGTGGGCTACGCGCGGGTGTCTACGCGCGAGCAGAACCCGGCCGCCCAGGAGGCCGAACTGCGCGCCGCGGGAGCCGTGCGGGTGTTCGTCGACCACGGCGAGTCCAGTCGCGTCAGCGACCGGCCGCAGTGGCGCGCCTGCCTGGACTACCTGCGCGCTGGTGACACCCTCGTCGTGCGGCGCCTGGACCGCATCGCCGGCAGCGAGGTGATGGCCATCCAGACCATCACCGAGCTGCACGAGCGCGGTGTGAACATCAAGTCGTTGACCGAGCCGGACATCGACACCACGAGCCCGATGGGCCGCGCACTGTTCGGCATCGTCGCGGTGTTCGCGCAGTTGCGTGTCGACACCATCCGAGAGAACACCCGCCGCGGCCTGGCCCACGCCCGCGCCCAGGGCCGGGTCGGTGGTCGCCCCACGGTGATGACCGCCGAGCGGGTCGACGCTGCCGTGCGGATGCGCGCCGAGGGTCGAAGTCACGCGCACATCGCCAAGGTGCTCGGCGTCGGCCCGTCGTCGGTCGCCCGGGCGCTGGCGAAGTGGGACACCGAGCAGGACGCGCGCGCCTCGGCGTAGCTGTCGGCACCACACACCCCCCGTCCCCCGATAGATGCCGAACAACACACGAGAGGCCCCCGTCAAGGGTGCGGCGTAGCCGCATCGCGTAGCGACGCGAAGCGCCCTTGACGGGGGCCTCTCGTGTGTGATCCTCGGGCATCGGGGGACGGGGACCAGGGCTGCAAACCAAGGCCGTGCACGGGCCGGACTCGCGGACCGCAGGGTGCCCACAAGAGGTGAGGGTCCGGCCGGTGTGCGGGCGACCCGTGGGTCCCGCTGTCCACCTGTGGGCGGGTCCGGCCCGGGCGAAGCGCGGAGCCGTCCACAGGTGGGCAGGGGGCAACGTCAGGCGGGTACGGGCTCGCCCTGAACAGGAGTGGCGGCGCTTTCGCCGTCCTGCGCCGGCGGCGCAGAACGCGGTGCCTCATCGGCCGCTGAACCGGTCGCGCGGCGAGCGGTGCGCTTGCGCACGCGCGCCTTCTTGTCGGGCTCGGCATACCCGATCTTGCGCAGCTCGTCGGGTGACCACCCGGCCGACAGCGCTGCGCTGTACTGCTTGACGTCCTCACGTTCCGCGGCGGCGACCTGCTCGGCCGCCTGGCGCTGCACTTCGGCCACCCGGCGGGCGGTCTCCTCGCGGACGTCGGCGAGGCTCTGCCGCGCCTCAGCGAGCGTGCGAATCGCGGTGATCCGGTCCTCTTGTGCGCGCCTCGCGCGTTCGACCGCTTCCTCGACTGTGAGTTCTCTAGGCATGAGTCCGATGGTACGGACTAGTGCGCGCCCCGGCCATGAGTTCGTCGGCCTACGGCCGTGTTCGCGGCGCAGCCGCGATGCGTTCGCCTGCCGGCGCCCGCGCAGGGCTATCGGAGTCCCAGACGGAGCAAGTTATACGATCAGCACGGCTGATCGGTTGCCCGGAGGGCAACGACGGTCCAGACTGGACCGGTATCCCCGCACGCGGCGGGGTCGCTGCGCTGGGCCGAGGGGGGGTGCCGAATGACCGCGGAGGGCGAGGACGAGCAGCCTGTGTCCGCTGGCGTGCGGCGTCGGCCAAGGCGGCGCCGGAGAGTCGAGGGCGGTCGCCAGCACCGGCACGAGGTCAAGGTCACGGCCGAGGAGGAGGGGCGGCTGCTGGCCCTCGCGCTGCGGTACCAGGTGAGCGTGCCGAAGCTGCTCGTGGACTCGACATTGAGCGGCGGCGCCGCGAACGCGGCCACGAACGCTGCGGGGCGTGAGGAGCTGCTGGCCGAGCTGTTCCGCGCGCACCGCCTGTTGGCCGGCATTGCGAACAACGTGAACCAGATCGCGCGCGCGACGAACGCCACCGGGGAGGCGCAGGCGGAGACGTCCGCCACGCTCGCCGCGGTGCGTCGTACCGCTGAGCGGATCGACGGGCTGATCGACGAGCTGGCCGAGGCGCGCCGGTGATCCCGCACATCGTCCGCGGTGACCGGATGGCCGGCCTGATGGTGTACCTGGTAGGGGAGGGGCGCCACAACGAGCACACCGAACCGCACCTCGTCGCCGGTGACACGGCGATGATGGCGTGGCACGACGACGCCGAGCTGGGCCGCGACTCCGCGCTGGCGATCGCGCGTCACCTCGACCGCCCGCGTCTGGCCTACGGGGTCGAGGTCAAGGGCGGGCACGTGTGGCACTGCTCTCTGTCGCTGCGCGCCGAGGAAGGGCTGCGCACCGACGAAGAGTGGGGCGCGATCGCGCGCGACTTCATCGCGGCGATGGAGTTCGACGACAACGACGGCACGAAGGCGCCGTGCCGATGGGTCGCCGTGCGCCACGGTGTCTCCCGCAATGGCAACGACCACATCCACATCGCCGTCAACCTCGTGCGCGACGACGGCACCAAGGCGTCGATTCACCACGACTTCCGACGCGCCCAGGCCGCGGCCCGGGCGCTGGAGGCGAAGTACGGCCTGGAGCGGTTGGAGTCCGTATCGGCGGAACGTTCTACCCGAGGGTTCACCCCGGCCGAGCAGGCCCGGGTCGAGGACCAGGCGCGGCGCATCGCGCAGCGCAAGTACGAGCAGGACACGGCGCGCCGTGGGCGCACCGATGCACCCGCGTGGGACCGGCTCACACCCAAGGAGCGCCACGAGCGGATCGCAGCCGAGGTGCGGTTGAACGTGCCCCGCAACGACCTCGCGCGCCGCGTGCGTGGAGCTGCGACCGCGAGCGAGTCCGAGGCGGAGTTCGTACGTCGGATGCGACGCGACGGGTTGCTGGTGCGGCCGCGCTACGCCGACGGACGCACCGACGTCATCACCGGCTACTCGGTGGCCGCGCGGCCCACCGACGGACAACGACCCATCTGGTACGGCGGGGGCCACCTGGGCCGCGACCTCACGCTGCCGCGACTGCGCGACGGGTGGCCGGACACGCCCACCGGGGCGACGACGGCCGCCGCGGAGTGGAACGCCGCGAAGCGTGGTCGTCGCGTTGTCGCACCGGGCCGGGAGGCGACACAGCCGAGCCAGTCGCAGTGGGACCGGCAGAACGAGGAACTGGCCGCGCTCGTCGAGCGACTGCGCGCCGTCCCCGTCGAGGACCGGGACACATGGGCGACCGTGGCACGGCAAACTGCCGGAGCGTTCGCGGCATGGTCGAACGCGACGGAGCAGACGCCCGGCGATCTCGCCGCGGCGGCCGAGGCACTGTCTCGGTCCGCGCAGACGTTCCGGCGCACCGTCCCTCCGCAGAAGGCCGGCACCGTCGCCATTTCGGGCGCGGCGATGCTGCTCGCCAGCGCCGCCCACGGCGGACAAGGGCCGGTCGCTCAGGCGGCCATGATCCGGCAGCTTCTGCGGCTCACTCAGGCCGTCCACGCGGCCGCCGTAGCGGGCAATCAGGCGCAGCTCGCGCGCGCCCTCGCGGAGGACACCAGGGTCCGGCTGACGCGGGTTCGCGACGGCCTGGTGCGACAGGGGGAGCAAGCGGCGGCAGGGGAGCCGGGACGGGTCGCAACCATCGAGCGACCGCCCGCGCTCGACCCGGACGCCGAGCGGGCCCGGCGACTCATGGAGGCCGGCCAGGCGCGGCCGGCTGCGGCCGCCGCCGCGTCACCGTTGCCGCCGACGTTGCCGCCACCGGCGCGAGTGCGTGGCACGACACGACCGGGCGCAGATCGCGGCCCGGAGCGATAGGGAAGGGGGCCAATCATGGCTGAGGACAGCGACGGGATCGAAGAGGCTTTCGAGGGTCAGGTGCGGGTTCTCCTGACGGCCGCCGGGCAGGTTGGAGAGCGCATCGCCCGAGCCCGCGAGGACGCGCTGCGTCGGGCTCAGGCCCAGAGCGAGCAGCAGGCGCGGGAGCTGCGGTCGAGGTTCGAGGCCGAGCACCGCACCGCCCGCGTGGAGCTGGGCAACGTCTACCGGGCGGACTGGTGGGACCGCGCCACCCCGGAGCAGATCGGGCGCGCCTACGAGGTGGCCCGCGCGTGGTCACACGAGGACCCGGAGGCGGTGCGCGCCGAACAGCGGATCGTCGACGAGCTGCGGACCAGGTTCGGGATGGAGCCGGGGCAGTTGCAGGCGCAGATCGACGAGACTCGCCGCGCTCAGGCGCAGGACGTCGCCCGCGAGGCGGCCGCTCGCGAGGCACAGCGGAACGAGCTGACGGCAGCCCAGGAGTGGGCTCGCGAGCACGATCCGGAAGCGCTGAGGACGTACGAGCAGGGCGTCATGGGCACCGATCGAGTTGCGGATGAGAAGCCGATCCGTGACCGGCTCGTCCAGCGGTACCGGGAAGCTACCGGCGCCGTGAGCGACGTCGAAGTCAGTGGGCGACGTGATCCGGCCGCTCGGGAGCGTGAGTCGGCCGAGAGGGCCGAGGCCGCGCTACTGATGGCGCAAGCCGACCGCGACGAGCGCGCGGCCGAGCAGGCCCGCGCGGCGGCCGATCACGAGCCGGACCCGACCGAGCGCAGTGAGGCGCGCGAGGTCGTGGAGCGGCACCAGGCCGCGGCAGATTCCGCCCGCACGGGCGCCGCACCGCTGTACGACTCGGCGGAGCGCCGCGAGGGCACCGCTCGGGGGATGGAGGCCCGGGGCGTCGCCCCGGCGCAGGTCGCCACAGTGATGCGCGCCGATGTCAGCCAGGCGAAGCCGGCCACCGAGGCGGCCAAGAGCACGGCCACCCGGGCACCGAAGGCGCGGCGCAGCTCGCGCGGGCGCGGCGCGCAGGTCCAGCGCACCGGGCTGGACCGCTGAGAGAGCGACCAGCGGACACAGCAGAAGGGACCGTGCCTGTGGGGCACGGTCCCTTCCTCGTGAACGGGGGCCGGGTTCAGGCGGTCGTCGGCTCTGCGGGCGAGGCGTCCGGGGACGGCGCGGACGACGTGTCCTCGGGGGCGTCGACGGCCGGCTCTCGGACGTCGGGGAACATGCCGGGTGGCGGGGCAACGTAGGGCAAGGGCTCGCCCCTCTTGCACGCGTTCTCGGTGCCCTCCACGCCGGCGAACGGACCGTCGGAGTCCATCAGCACGGCCATGTGGTGGTCGGCGTGGTCGCGCCACCACACGCTCATCCCGGTGGTTGGTTCCTGGCGCAGGTGCTCCCACGCGCGCCAGAGCGCTTCGAGGCGGATCACTGCCTCGTCGTACTTCCACCACTCCGCGGCCCAGACCCGGCCGGTCCCCGTCCCGCCGATCTTGCGGCGGTAGACGTTGCGCAGGTAGTCGCGCACGAACTCATCGACCGAGCCGTAGTACAGGCCGGGCTCGTCCGGGGCGTCTTGCGGCCCCTCGACCTGCTGAGCGATCGCGGCCGCCGCCTCGTCGGCGCGGGCACGGATCGCCTCGCGGACCTCGGGCGTCATCAGCTCCTTGACCGCCGCGGTGGCGGCCTTGGAGACCTCGGCGCCGACGGCGGCTTGTACCGCGTCGACGACGAGCTGCCCGGCGAGGGACTGGACGTCGACGCCGAAGGTGGGCGGTTGCTGGTCGTCGACGTCGACCGGCTGGGCCTCGATGCCTGGCTCGTCGGACGGGTCGCTGCCCCAGTCGCTCATGACGCCTCCCTGATCGCCTCGGCGGCCTCGACGGCCGCCAGCTCGGCGTCGGCCTCGCGCAAGGTCTGCTCGGCCTGCGGGTCGTGGGCGGCGATGGATGCGCGCACCGCGGCCGCGTGCGGCCCGGTCATCCACGGCTGCGTGCGGATCAGCGTCGGTCGCGAGCCCGAGGCGAGCACGACGGCCCGTCCCTTGGGCATGGCGGCCAGGTCCGCGACGTCGAGGATGCGGTCACGGTGGAGCTGGTAGGAGACTCCGCGGCCGCCGCGACCGGTGGACAGGGTGGAGGTCTGACGGTCGTAGTCACCGATCACCCGGGACAGGTCGTCGAGGAACGCCACCTCGGACACACCGCCGCCGTAGGTCTTGACGTTGGACGCGCTCCACAGCTTCTTCATGCCCGACTCGCCCCAGACCTCCACACCCTGCGACCAGCTCTGCAAGATGGTCATCAGGACGATCCCGCGGGAGCCGTAGTGGCTATACAGGTTCGGCAGCTCCCGCCAGCGGCAGACGTTCGCGGCCTCGTCGAGGACCCCGAGCAGCGGCGTGGTGAGGCGGCCGCCGGAGGATCGGGCGGCCAGCTCCTCCGCGGCCTCGACGACGGCGACGGTGAGCGCGGTGACTAGGGGGCCGGCGGTGCCGCGGCCCTCCTTGGAGAGTGAGTAGAGCGTGCCGCCGTCGCCCCGGACGAAGGCGGCCGGGTCGAACTGCGGGCGGGGGTCGATCGCCCCGTGCGGGGTTACCCAAGCGGCGACCTGCCGGTTGGTCAGGCACGAGGCCATCTGCTGTGCGGTGCCGAACACTCCGCCGCGCTGCTTCTCCGGTGCGGCCACGATGCCGGCGACCTGGGCCGCGGTCAGCGTGAAGCCGTGCTCGCGCAGGACGTCGGCCGCGGTCTCGTCGGTTGGTCGGGTGGTCCACACGTACACGTCGGTGATGGGTCGACGGTCCAGGGCGGCGGCCAGCAGGAGACCGGCCAGGAGGTCTTGCCCGGCGGGCTCGAAGTAGGCGTCGGTGCGCGCGCCGGGGTCACGTGAGCCGGACGCGAAGTGCTCGGCCAGCTTCGCGGCGCGCACCTCGTCGGTCACGTAGGACAGCGGGTTCCACCACCACGTCGGCTCCTCCAACGTGATGGCCTGCGGGTCGAACACCCACACCGGCCCGGCGGCGGCCCGCACGTCCCTGGTGGCGTCCACGACGTCGCGCTTGTTGCTGGTCACGAGCACGGCGCCCGGGGCGTCGAGGATCGCCGGCACGGCCCGGGAGGTCGTCTTGCCCGTTCGGGGCCCCCAGATATCGAGGTGCATGTCCTCCCAGGACCCGTAGAGCGGCTGGCTGCCGCCCACAGTGCGCCCGATTGGAACGCCCGCGGCCACGGTGACCCCGAGCCGCTTGGCGGTGGCCTCGGCGTTGCGGCGGCTCAGCGCCTCGACGTCGCGGCCGCGGCCCATGTAGGCCGCCGCCCGGTCGACCCGGGTACGGCCCTTGCGGTACCGCGACACCGCGACCATGACGAACGCGACGGCGACCAGGAGCAGGACGCCGACCGCGACGAGCAGCCACGTCCCGGCCGCCGGCCACGGCAGCTTGCCGCCGAGGACGTCGAAGACGACCCGGAACGGGTCGCCGGGCACGACCACGCCGGTGCCGTCGATGCGGTGCCCGACGCGGACCGCGAAGTTGATCGCGGCCACGCCGACGACCACCACGACGATGCTGACGGCGAGCAGCACCGTCTCGGCAGACAAGCCGCCCGGGTCGCGCCGGCGGTTGTTGGGCTGGCTCACGATGCGGTCCCTTCCTCGGTGTTCTCGACGAGGTGCAGCCGCTTGCCTACGCGGCTCTGGGCTCGCCACATGTGGTTGGTGTCCCGCACTGCGCGCTCAGTGGCCGTCAGACGGACGGCCACCGGAATGCCCGGCCGGCCACCGACCTTGATCAGGAACTTGCCACGGCCGGGGGGCTCGGTCTCCGTGCCGGTGCGGGCGTCCCAGGACGGCGGTGCCGACCAGCCGGTGAGGAGGTTCTGTTCGGCCTGCGAGAACGGGAGCGCCGCGGTCAGCAGCGGCATCTCCGCGGCCGGGAGGCCGCCGCACATCACCATGCCGGAGCGTTCGACGAAGCCGCGCGCCTTCATCCGGTCCTCCTCGTTCAGGGCGAGGAGGTCGCTCATGGTGTGCGTGATCATCGCCGTGCCGACACCGAACTTGCGGTTGAGCCGGGTCAGGGAGTCGACGCGATCGACCATGCCGGAGCCGGACCGCAGGGCCTGCCACAGCTCATCCATGATCAGGAAGTAGTGGCGCTGCGGTTCGAGACCGGCGGCCGCCAGGGCGTGGGCGACGTTGACCGTCGCGAAGCCGTTGGACCAGCACGCGAGCAGGGTGGCCGCGCGCAGATCGGTGTCGGTCTCGCTGATCCCGGAGATGTCGTAGACGACGGGCCGGTCTCGACGCATCGGGTTCGTGGTCGGGTGGGCGAAGGTCTCCCCGAGCCGCCCGCCGCGGGACAGGCTGATCAGGGAGGCTTCCAGGCCGCGGGTGATGCGGTGATACGCCTCCATCGAGCCGCGGTCGACGGCCACCTCGCGCAGCTCGGCGGGCGCCTCCTGGATCAGCCGGAGCAGATCGGCCAGGACCGGCACCCGGTCCAGGCGGCGGTCGAGCAGCCGGAGCGCCTGGTCGACGATCGACTCCTCGACGTCGGAGGGCGGCTGCTTACGCAGGATCGTCAGCAGCGCCGAGACCATCGTCAGCCGGCGGCCGTGCGCGTCGGCCTCGACCTCCTCGGCCTCCTTGTCGTAGCCGGCCGCCCGCAGCCGCTCCGCGGCTTCCGTGGCCTCGCCGGGGTCGAGGACGTTCACGAACCCGCGGCCGCGGCCGAGACGGATCACCTGCCCGCCCAGGGCCTCGATCGCCTCCACGTAGTCCGGCCGCAGGTCGCCCAGGATGAGCGGCTGCACACCGAAGGCGGCCAGGCCGAAGGCCATCCGGGCGACGGCCGTGCTCTTGCCGAGCCCCGGCAGGCCGAGCACGAACAGGGAAGGGTTGCTGATCAACCCGGCGCGCTGGAACCACGAGATCGGGTCCGCGCACACCGTCGCGCCGGTGTGCAGGTGGCGGCCCAGCGGCACCCCGACGAGCGGAGCGCCGGTGCCGACCGAGAACGGCCACAGCCCGCAGACCTGGACGGTCGTGCCCCGGTACTCGGCCGGGGCCTGCACGTAGAACGACGTGCCGCGGCCGCGGCCGATCCAGCCCCGGCCCGAAGGGCGCAGCGGACGTACCTCCGCCGGGGCCGGCTCGACGGTGGTGGCCTGCTTCTTGTTCCGCCAGCCCATCACAGACGCTCCCGAATCTCGGCGGGGACCTGCACGTGCCGGCTCGGGACCAGGCCCAGCGGCAACGCCATCGCGAACGCGGAGTCCTGGCTGCCGTAAACGGGCCGAATCCGCAGCCGGGCCGAGGCCGCGAGGTTGTCGATCGCCGCCCGGGCGTCAGCCTCCTTGGCCGGGTCGAGCACCGTGGCCGTGATCAGGACGGAGAAGTTGACCAGGCCCGCGCCCGCGGCCTCTTCCGCCGCGGTCGACGCCGCCGCGCGTACCGCGAGGGTGTCGCGCGCCTGCGGCTTGCGGGTCGCTGTCGCCCGCCACTCCGCATTGCGTAGATCGGCCTCGACCATGCCCGCCGCCCGCGCGGGGTCGATCGGCTGGTAGAGCAGCGTCACCCGCTTGCGTGCGACGTCGCGGTGCGGCGCCAGCAGGCGGGTCAGGACATTGGACTGGACGCTGCCGCGCGGGGCCTGCGTCATCGCCCAGGTCACCGACCGGGCAGAGTCGTGCCGGTAGCCGTCCCAAGACGCCTGGGCGGCCGTGGGGCCGACGTCGGTCCACAGCAACTCGGGTGTCTCGCCGTGTGCGTGCGCGTCGTCGATGAGCACCGCGGCAGCCGGGTCGTAAGCGATGCGGATCGCCTCGCACAACTCCTGCGCGGACAGCGGGTGAGCCGCACCGGCGCCGGTCGCCTGAAGCGAACCCGTCAGGGCGGGCAGACGCGCCGCGAGCTCGCGCGCCATCTCGTCCGCCTTGCGCGGCGAGGCGCCCTTGCGAGGGACGGCGTTGAAGGTGAGCGAGACGAACGCTTTCACCGTCGAGGAGCCGGCCGGGTACGTCGCGACGACCTCGCGGAGCATCTGCGCGGCGAAGGGCGGGGCGTCGGGGTCGATGTTCAGCTCGACCTCCCGGCGTAGACGCGCACCGGACTCCGGGGCCGTCTCGATCGTCACGGCTGCGGCTTCCAGACCGGGCTCATCGGCCAGCGTCGCCATCCAGTGGCCCCAGTCCGCCACCCACATGTCGACCTGTTCCGGGTCGACCAGGGACGCGCCGTCAGGCTCGGTGCCGATCACCACGGCGTAGGTCTTGGTCACCGGCGTGTGGACGAGGGCGAACGGGCGGCCGTAAGAGTCGCGGTGCTCGCTGAGCCGGGTCGCCGCCGCGACCCCAGGGAGCTGGTAGGTCCCCCACTCCGTGCGGCCCAGCGGGCCGCTGCGGTACAGGTGCGACCCACGCGAACGGGCCGACGCCCACCCGAACCGGGCCGCAGTGCGTGAAAGCACACTGCGCCCGTGGGAGTCACGCGTCACCAGCAGAAGGATCACCGCGGCGAACACCGCGGCGGTGAGGAACGCTGCCAGCAGCCCACGGGTCATGAGCACGACCAGGATCGTGAACAGGCCGACGAACAGCAGACCCGTCCCGACCGTGCCCAGGCCGAGCAGCCCCGGCGACGTCGGCCGCCGCCAGTTCCCGTACGTCCGCGGACCTCTCGGTGCATCAACGGCTGCCACTGGGGCCGCCTCCTTCCCCTGTCGATTCCTCGCTGACCTTGCGCACTGCGCTGGCTGCACCCTTCGCGACGTCGACCGCCGCGCCCGCAGCCATTCCCACCGGGCCAGCCGCAGCGCCCGCGGCAGCACCACCCGCAGCAGCAGCACCACCCGCAGCAGCACCGCCGGCACCAGCACCGGACGCCGCCGCGCCGCCCGCCGCTGCACCGGATCCACCACCAGCGGCCGCGCCGGTCGTGCCGCCGCCTCCCGCCGCCTGGGCACCGGAAGACCCGTTCGCCCCGCCGCTGCCATCGCTTCCCGACGGCCCGGACGGACCACGCGACGCAGCTGCGCCGGAGGCTCCGTCGTCGCCCTCCGAGTTCCCGCCGCCGCCGGAGCCGGTAGACCCACCACCAGACCCCGAAGCCAGACGCCCGACCGCAGCAGCACCGGTCGGCAACGCGGCCAGAGCACCAGCGGCCAGAACACCGGCGCCGCCGCCCGCCGCCATCGCGCCGACCATCGGCGTGACGAACCGCATCAACGCTGGGAGCGCGAACAGGGCGATGACCATCAGCATCAGGCCGGTGAGCACCGCCAGGAGGCCGCTGCCGTCGTCCTGGAACACATTGGTGCCGACGAGCTGGAACGCCGACGCGTACACGATCGCCGCGGCCGGCTTGTAGAGGATGAACGCCACCAACCAGGACACGCACTTGCGGAACCAGTGCTTGCCCATCTCGGTGTTCGTGGCCGACGCCGCCAGCGGCAGGATGCCGGTGAGGATGACGAGCATCCCGCCCCGAGCGACCATCAGCACGATCTGGAACGCCGTAGCCAGCACCGCCATCAGGCCCAAGATGATGATCAGAAGTGAGCCCAGGCCGCCGGTGGCCGGGTTGGAGGTGAGTGCGAGGAGACCCAGCATGTTCTCCCCGAAGCACGAGCTGCCCGACGCCACGTCACAGTCAAGCGACCCGTTGAGCACCCACCTCGAGAACGCGTCCGCCACAGCCACCAGCAGACCCACGATCGTGACGCCGGCCCCGGCAACCACGATCAGCGTCAGCAGGCTCCGCACCGTCTCGCGACCAGGCTCCGCGCGCTGCTCCCAAGCCATGCGGACCCCGCCGATGATGATCGACAGGACCGCACCCGCACCCATGTACCACCAGAGCGCGGACTGCAAGAACAGCACCGTCCCCCCGGCGCCGCGCGGCCCATCGGGCAAAAGCCCGGAAACCAGCCCCGTCGCGCCGCCGATCAGGACGACGGCCCCCAAAATGACTCCGATGCGCCCCACCGCGGCGAACCCCTCGCCCGCTCGGATACGCGTTGCGATCAGCGCACCGAGGATGACCAGCGACATCGCCGCGACCGCGAACGACACCCACGTCACGTAGCCGAGTACCGTGGTGATGTTGGTCGAGTTCGGCGCGGAACTGCCCGCAGCGATCGACGACGACGAGCCACCCGACCCCGTGAGGTTCGGCGTCCCGACGTTCACCCACATCGTCCCGAGGCTCGCCACAGCCTTGCCGAACGCTTCGAGTACGGCATTCGCCATGTTCTCGATCGCGTCCCCTACGACGGCGCCCGCAGCGTCGCCCACGCATCCCAGCGGGTTTGTCCAGGAGCAGGCCATGTCACGCCCCCCAAGGGATGTAACCGGCGAGGTCAGGGATGGTCGCGAAGTCGAACGGAGTGCGCTTACTGGCGCTGATCTTCCAGTCGCCGTCCTGCCAGACAAGGTCGTACACAGCGGACGCAGTGATCGTGGTGCCCTTGGAAGATCCTCGAACGCCGAGGTCCACACGTGCGCTCTCGCCGTCGTAGTGGAGCAGGCGGAAGCCGGCGATGCTGAGCCTGATGCCGGACGGGTCGGCCCCGGAGGCCCCAATGTCGCTCAGCAGCTCGTCTCGGTACTGACCTTGGCCGAGGGCGCTGCGCGCCCAGGCCGGGCTGACCTCGGGGTCACTTGCCTGCGCTAGTGCGTTGGCAGCCATGAACAGCGCGCCTTCTGGCGTGTGCTGGTAGCAGTACCGAACGCCGTCCGGGCCAGCTTTCGCCGGGCCGAACTTGGGCGAGGACGGGTAGGCCACGGTTCCTTGAAACGCCCATCGAGCGACCGGGGCCTGTGACAGGCGGCCGGTCGTCCCAACTCCGTTCAGACCGCAGACGCTTGCACCGCCCGCGGCCGCCGTGGGGTTGGCGGTCGGGGCGGTGCTCGTCGGGCTTGGGGCCGGGTTGGCAGCCTCCTGGCCGTCGTCGCGCGTTGCCGTGACGACGGCCAGGACGACCCCGAGCGTCACGATGATCGCGACGACGAACGCGGCCGCGACGAAGCCGGGCTTGGTCCAGGGGTTTTGCTCGTTGTCCTCGTCAGCCATGTTCGTCGCTCCCCTCAGGTGCCGGCGATGGTGCCGATCCAGCCGGCCCCCGCTCCGATGACGATCGCGCCGGCCATCGGCCAGAGAATCTTGGGGAGCGCGTCGTGACCCTCGCCGCGGCGGAAGCTGACGGCGATCAGGATTCCGCCGACGATCATGGCCCCGCCCACGACGGCGTAACCGATCCACTTGAGCCAGCTCATGATCGTGGTGATGCCCTCGGTGCCCGGGGGTGGCGTCGGGTCGGGGTCGGGGATCGCCGCCGGCACGGTCGCGGCGAAGTCGTTCGCCGTGTGCAGCAGGGTCGTAAGGACGTGCATCTCTGTTCCTCTCAGTAGGTGGTGCCCTCGGCACCGGGTTGAAGGAGCACGCGGAGGTCGTCGACGAGCCGACGGACCTCACGCGGGGACTCGGGGAGGCTGGGCCGTTCACCGAGCCGCCAGGGCTCGATCCACGGCACGTGCCAGACACGGGGCATGCCGCCTCCGACGACCTGGGTCAGGTCGCGCAGCGGCCGGGGCAGTCGCCCGGGCGCGTCGGCCACGACCACCAGGCCGACGACGTCGACGAACGGGACCAGGCCAGATGCCCACTGCGTCGCCGCCACCTGGGCCGCACGTAGCCCGCGGACGTTCGAGCGGGCGGTGAGGACAACACGCGACGGGCTGAGCTGATCGCGGACCATCGGCCACGCGTGATCGGCCGCGGACCACTCAGGCACCAGCGCGGACAGGCTGGACTCCCCCGCGCCACCGTGCGTTCCCAGCCACCACAGCTCGGCGGGCGCGGTGCGCTCGAACACCGCGAGCTGGTCGACCCGATCCGGCACCGGGACACCCCTCTGGGGTGCCACAGGCCCGGACGGACGTGCGATCCGTTCATGCAACGGTTCCGCGGTCTTCTGCGTCACGGTTTCTGGACGCGACACCCACGGATTGCTGTTCTCACTCACGATCTAGCCCCCTGGATACTGGACGAACCGTAGCTATCCATCCAGCTACGATACCGCACAACTGCGACAGGGAGCAACGGCATGGACTACAGAGGCACAGACGCCTATGTCTTTCAACAGCGTGCCGGATCGTCTACAGTGATGCTGTGCGTACACGGCTGCGGGTGCCTCCGGTGACGTCAGGGCTCGACGCCCTGTTCGCCGGGCGCAAGGAGACGCTGAGCGTCCCCGAGGTCGCTGACCTGCTGGGGATGACCAAACCCGGGGTCTACAAGTGGCTCCACGAGGGAGTGCTGCCCGGCTACAAGGTCGGCTCGACGTGGTTCATCCTCCGCGACGAGCTCAAGGAGACCCTGCGCGCTGGCGCGAACCTGCGGCGGGCTGTGACCGAGCGCGGTGAGGCCCCACCTGCCGCCGACGTCGACCAGAGCGACGCAGGCGACGGGCAGGCCACCGAGACGGGAGGCACCACATGAGGACGTCTCTCGGGACCGCTGTGGGCGTCGTGCTGCTGCTCAGCGTGGCCGGATGCTCCGGCTCACCTGACCCGGTGGCCTCGGTGGCGTCCAGCCCTGCGCGGTCTACAGGCGGCGCAGGTGGACCCTCGCTGCCCCCGGACCTGGATCAGTTCACACCGGCACCTACGGGCGTGGTGGATGAGGACACGGGGCAGACAGTCGGATCGCAACCCGTGCCCACCTGGGACGCGGCCGCTCGTGCGGCCGCCGTCAACGCGGCCAAGGCCGCCCTGACGGCGTTCGCACGGCCCCGCCTCGACCACGACACCTGGTGGGCAGGGCTGGAACCGCTGCTCACGCCCGAGGCGGCCCAGGACTACGCCTACGTCGACCCCGCCAACGTGCCGGTGACCGCGGTCACCGGCCCTGGCCGCCTCATCGACTCCACGAGCGCCTACGTGGCGCACGTGGCCTTCACGACCGACGCCGGGACGTACACCGTCGTCGTCAGCCGGGCCGACGGCGCGGCGCCGTGGTTGACCAGCCGCATCACGCCGCCGCAGAACGACTGACCCGCCGCACGACCCAACGAGGAGGGGGAGAAGGGATCATGCCGGACCGCAAGCAAGGGGCCGTGCTCGCCATCGTGGCGGTGCCGCTCGTCGTGCTCGGCATGCTGTTCAGCCTGCTCCTGCTCGGCGGGTCCTCCGAGGCTGCGTGCAACCCCACCGGTGGGACGACGAGCGTCACCATCGACCCGGCGACGGTCCCGGACACCACCATCGCCGGCTACAGGCACGACCAGCTCGTCAACGCCGCCTACGTCGTCCAGGCGGGCAAGGACCTCGGCCTCGGGGTGCGCGACCAGACCATCGGGGTCATGACCGCGATGGGCGAGTCCAGCCTGCGCGTGCTCGACCACGGCGACGTCGCGGGCCCCGACTCGCGCGGTCTGTTCCAGCAGCGGGACAACGGGGCGTGGGGCAGCCTCGCGGACCGGATGGACCCCTACATCAGCTCCACGAACTTCTTCAAGGCGTTGATGCAGGTCGAGGACCGCGAGGCCCTGGAACCAACGATCGTCGCCCACCGCACCCAGCACAACGCGGACCCGTACCACTACACGCGGTTCTGGGACCCGGCGGTCGCCGTCGTCGAGGGTCTGTCCGGGATCGACACCGGCCTGGCTCCAGGCGCCGGAGGGCAGGTCTGCTCCGGCGTCGACCTGGTGCCCGGCACGGTCACCGCCAGCGGGTGGGCGCCTCCCGGCGCCGGCCCCATCACGAGCCCCTACGGGATGCGGGTCAACCCGGTGACGGGCATCTACCGGCTTCACAGCGGCACCGACCTTCAGGCCGGCGGCTGCAACGGTCCGATCTGGGCCGCCCAGGCCGGAGTTGTCACCAAGCGAGGGTTCGACTCGGGCGGCAACGGCACCATCACCATCGACCACGGCGGCGGCGTCCAGACGTCCTACCTGCACATGTACGACTCCGGAATGCTCGTCGACGTCGGAGACCAGGTGAGCGCCGGCCAGCAAATCGCCCGCACTGGGTCCAGCGGCAACAGCACAGGTTGTCACCTGCACTTCATGGTCATCGTCAACGGCTCCCCGGTCGACCCCGTGCCCTTCATGGCTGCCGTCGGCGTCAATCTCGGATGAACAGGAGCGAGCACATGAGCACCACCAGCACCGTCCCCACCTGGCCCCGCATCGAAGCCGTCACCCGCCCCGACGGGTCGGGCGAGGTCACGATCAACGGCACCTCCCACCCGGTCGAGACGACCAACCTCGACGAGGCCCGCGCAGCGATCCTCGCCCTGGTGACCCGCACCGCGGCGAAGGTCAACCGTCCGGTCCGGGTCACCGCCACCGGCCCCGACGGCCGCTGGCCGTTGATCGTGCACCCCGACGGCAGCGTCGAGGCCGACGAGACGGCGCCGGTCGCCGCCACGGCGGCACCCGCGCGAATCGACCTCGACGTCGCCCAGACGCTCACTCCGGCCCGCGGAATCCCGCTGCCCTCCGCACCGCCGAGCCAGCAGGAGCCCTCCCCCCGCGAGGCGGCCCACCCCAGCCACCACGACGCGACAGCGGCCGAGGAGGCGTACCCCGAGGCAGTCGTCCCCTCCACCAGCGACGACGTCCGCGCCGCGGCCCCGCCGACCGGCTGGGTCCGCTCCGCGACGTCCGATCAGCCGCGGACCCGTCGCGAAGCGCGGCAGTCCTTCCTCACCCAGGAGCAGACCGAGGAGCCCGCCATCAAGGGATGGCGCGGCGTGGCAAGCCGGGTCGGTCTGCGGATGAGCCCGAGCGAGGCCGAACGTGCCGAGCGCGTCGACGTCCAGGCCGTGAGCCAGCACTGGCCCGGCCCCCGGACCATCGCGGTCGTCAACGGCAAGGGCGGCGCCGGCAAGACGCCCACCACGGTGCTGCTCGCCGCGGTGTTCGCCCGGCACGGCGGCGCCGGCGTCCTCACGTGGGACAACAACCAGACCCGCGGCACGCTCGGCTGGCGCACCGAGCAGGGACCGCACGAGGCGACCCTGCTCGACCTGCTCCCCCAGGTCGACCGACTGCTCGGCACCGGCGCCCAGGCCGCCGACCTCGCCCGCTACGTCCACCACCAGACCCGCGACCGGTTCGACGTCCTGCGCAGCAAGCCGATGGCCCTCGCGCACGAACAGCGCGTCGAACCGGACGACGTCGACGCCATCCACGACGTCGCCGCCAAGTACTACCGGCTGATCTTCATGGACAGCGGCAACGACGAGAGCGACCCCATGTGGCTGCGGATGATCGACCGCACTGACCAGCTCGTCGTCGCCACCACCACCCGCGACGACCACGCCGAAGCCGGCGCACTGCTGCTCGAAGCCCTCGCCGAGCGCGACGAGCACTCCGCCAACCTCGCCGCGCAGGCCGTCGTCGTGGTCACCCAGGCCGACCCCAAGGCCACCACCACCGACGTCCAGCGCGTCGTCGACGGGTACACCTCCCTCGCCCGGGAGGCCGTCGCCGTCCCGTTCGACCCCGGGATGGTCGACGGCGTGCTCCGCTACGGCTCCCTGCGCCCCGGCACCCAGCGCGCCTGGCTGGCCGCCGGAGCCGCAGTCGCCCGCGGCCTGTAGAGCATCAAACCCTCGGGAGACCGGCGTGTCGGCAACCCCGCTGCGGCGTGATGCTATGTATCTATGTTTAGATGGCCGGGTGAGTAAGCCCCGCCGGCCGAGAGGTACACGGGTCGACCCCGTGCCTCTGGGCTACGCCATCGAGCGCGACAGCAAGTCGCAGCTCGACGCAATGGCGTCGCGGGCAGGAGTCTCGACCTCCGTTTTCATCGAACGGCTGATCGAGCACGTGCAGACCGAACTAGACCCCCAGGGCCGCCCGGTGTGGTGGCCACAGGAGGAGGGACTGCCGATCGACAGCCCGTAGAACGCATCGACCCCCGCCCTTGGCTGGGCGGGGGTCGGAAGCTGATGCGCTTGATCTGTTGGAACTTGGCGGTTGCGGCAGATCAAGCGAGTTGTCCCAGAACACCCCGGTTGGCAGCCGGGGCCAGGGCCTTTGCTGTGCCCTTCAACTAGAGAGGCGATGCCATCGTAACGCTGCATGCACCATCAAGCGACGCCATGCCGCTCGGCGCGTCGTGGTCGCTGACGGCGGCGATGAGCCCGCGGCCCGTCGTGCGCGTGGCTGCGGTGGACGCCTACGGCGAGGTGGTGAACACCTACACCTCCCACCGGCGCATCAGCGGCAGCGAGCCTGACCGCCCGTGGGCGGTCTACCTCGCAGACACCGCCGGGCGGTTCCACCTGCTCGCGTTCGACCTGGACGCTAAGTGCCCCGGCGCCGCGGCCTCGGCCGACCGCGACGCCGACGTGCTCGCTAGCCTGCTCGCGCACGCCGGCATCGAGCACGTCGTCTGCGAGTCCGGCCCGTCCGGCGGGCGGCACGTCTGGGCCGCCCTGGCCGAGCCGGTCGCCGCCGACACGGCGGCCACGCTCGCGCGCCTGGTCCGCCACCTGTGCCCGACGCTGGACGTCGCGCCCCTGAGCAACCCCGCGACCGGCTGCGTGCGCCCCCCGGGAGCGCCCCACCGCGACGGCGGGACCTCCACGGTCCTGCGCGGCGACCCGCGCGCGCTCACCGCGCCCACGACCACCGCGGCGCAGGTCCGCGCCCTGCTCGCCCACGTCGCGCAGCTCGTCGACGACGCCGAGCCCGCCCACGCGGTCGACGCCCGCACTCCCCTCCCCCTCGACGAGCACGGCCGCCGGTACCTGCCCGGACCGCGGCGCGAGCTGGCCGCCGTCTCGGCGGCCGCGCTGCGCGAGGACGCCGCCTGCGGCGACGCCTCCGCGGTCCTGTGGCGCGTGCTCATCGGCGCGGCGGCCGCCCGGTGGCGGCACGCCGACGTCGCCGCCCTGGTCGACACAGCTCCCGGCCTTGAGCACGTGCGCACCTACCGCGACCGCGGCACCCGCCGGGCCCGCGGCCGCGGCGACGCCGCCCGGGTGTTGCGCCGCCAGTGGGACAAGGCCGTCCAGCACGTCGCCGCCAGCGCCCGTCAGGTCGGCGCCGACCCCACGTTCGACGCCCGCGCCGCCGCGATCGCCGCCCGCGTCCACGAGGTCCAGGCGGCCGCCGACGCCGCCCGCGGCCGCTGGACCCAGGGAGGCGGGCCCGCCGACCGCCGGGTCCTGGACGTCCTGTGCCTGCTGGCCCTCCAGGCCCTCAGCGGCGTTCTCGAGGCCGACACCCGCCGACTGGCCCTCCTGGCCGGGATTGGCCGCGAGACAGCCCGCACGGCCCTCCTACGGCTGTCCGCGGACGGCTGGATCGCCCAGGCCCGCGCGGCCGAAGGCCCCCACGCCGCGCATTGGACGATCGACCCTGAGCCGTCCGTCCACAGCTCCTCAGATCCAAGCCGGTCACAAGCGGACCCGCGCCCCGCAGGGGCGGGGTCCGCCGACCGCTCCGCCCTGCTCGCCTCGCTCTCCGCCCGCATCGCCGCCGCCGCGCACGATCTGTTCTCCCTCGGGCCCGGTCTCGGTCACCTCGCCGGCAACCTCTACGCCCGCACCGGCGCCGACCCCCAGCCCCTCGACGAGCTGGCCGCCCGCACCGGCACTGGCACCGCGCAGACGGCCCGCCTCCTGGACCGGCTCACCACCGTTGGCGTGCTCGTGCGGACCAGCGCAGGCTGGCGCAGACACCGCGCGGACCACCGCCACGGTGCGGCCGCCAGGCTCGGTGTCGACGGCCGCCTGGACCAGCGTGCCGAGCGCTACCGGATCGAGCGCGAGCTGTGGGCTTGGTGGCGAGCCGAACACGCCTGGATGACGGCCCCTCGCCGGACCGTGCCGCGACGTCGACCCGGCCGCGACCAGCTCGCGCTCCTACCCGACGACGGCACCCACGGCTACGGACCCCACCCGCGACGTCCCGACGGCCGCCTGGACTGGATCGCCGCCCGCCGCGAGGTCGAGCACGACCGCGGCGGCATCGCGCTGCGCTCCTGGGACACTCGCCGCGCGACCGAGCAGCCGGTGAGGCCCGCGAGCAACGCAGCACGGATCGCGTAGCCGCGACCCCCGACGCGCACCACCAGCTCGACCGGCAGGGCCCCCACCCCACGGCCCCCATAGGGCCGCACAGCACGGGTCCAAGACGTCGGAGCAACGGTCACCGTTCGCCCTCCCCCTGCCGTCCCACTCTGCGGCCACGGGCCACCGCGTCAAGCGGCTGCGCCGCCGGCTCCTCCGAGAACTTTCGGCACGCGCTCCGGTCGTTCCTCCCTCCGCTTATTTCGCGCCGAAACTTCTCTCCCCCACCGCCCTGCGGGTTGACCCGGTGGCCCTTATGCGGCCGCGACGGGGGACAGGCGTCAGGGGGCGGGACGAAGAAATGGTTGGCGGTGAAGGGAAGGCGGGTGGCGGCTCAGCGTCCCGGCTCACCTATTGACCATCTAGACCAAACACCAACGACGCACCCTCGACTCGCATTGACCACCTAGACCAGGGAGACCAGCCATGCCCCAGAGCTTCCAGCCCGACCTGTTCGGAGACTACGACCGCGCCGAGGAGGCAGCCGAGCGGTGGCGACAGCCCGCCACCTGCCCCGCCTGCGGCACCGAGGAGCACAGCGGGTACATGCTCCGCCAGAACCACGGAGCGGAGCCCGGAGAGCCCGGCATCTGCGGCTTCGCGCCCGGTGAGCACCCCGTCTACGGGGCCGAGTGCCTGGCCCAGCACCTCGTGCGCAACCACATCACCTACGCCGCCCGCCACGACCAGGCCGACATGCTGGCCGACCGCATGGACCGCGGCCGCGCTCTCGGGCTCGACGTCGAGGCGATCGCCGCCGCCGCCCGCTCCGACTGCCCCGCTAACCCGCTGACCGACTAGACAGCATTGACCAACTAGACTAGACTGACCATATCAACACGGCAGACCAGTCGGGGACTTACCACCCCCACCGCACCGAGGGAGCACCTGTGAGCCAGATCGACCACGAGGCCACCCGTCAGGCGATGACCGAGCAGGCCGCCGCCTTCATCACGAACCCGGCCGGATGGCCTGCCGCAATGGCGGCCCGGGCACTGCGGCTGCGTTCGGGTCACCCGCCCTACTCCCCCACCAACCACGCGCTGATCGTCGCCCAGCTCTGGAAGCGGTTCACCGACGAAGGTCTCAGCAACAAGGCCGCGTTCGGTGCCGCGATCCGCGCGGCGGCCGAGGAGATCGCCCCGCGCTACATCTGGGCTCAGCGTGGCTACACCCCCACCGGTGGCGCGCTGGCCGTGTGGTCGCGGCCGGTGCCGATGTGGGTCGACCCGGTGACCGGCAAGAAGGTCACCAAGGAGACCCCCGGGGCGGAGGAGCGGCGCGTGTTCCGCATCGAGCGGACCTACCGCGCGCAGGACGTCGCCAACGCGCAGGGTGAGACCGGCGCGGCCGCGTTCACCGCCCCTGAGCTGCCCGAGGGCGAGGCGCGCGAGGTGTTCGAGCGGTTGGCCGTCTGGATCAGCGCCCAGGGCTGGACCGTCGACCGTAGCGGCCGCGAGATGGCCGAGGGCGGCTACACCATCCACGCAACCCGCCAGATCGTCGTGCACGGCGGCCTGGCTGACTGGCCGGCCGTGGAGACGCTGGCACACGAGGTCGCGCACGCACTGCTGCACGGCGCCGAGGACGAGCGGCCCTACGCGGGCGAGCACCGAGGCGACATGGAGGCCGAGGCCGAGGCCGTCGCGTTCGGGCTGCTGACCGCGTTCGGTCAGGGCGAGTTGGCCCGGGGCTCGGCCCGTTACGCGGCCGAGTGGACCCGCAACCCCGAGCGGGTGGCCGTCGCCTACGAGCGTTCGTGCCACGTGCTCGACGCCGTGGCCGCCGTCGCGTTCGGAGCCCAGGACGTCACCCTCACCCGGTCCGCCAAGGCAGAGCGTGCCCAGGCCAAGGCCGACAACAAGGCCCTAGCCGCCGCGCTGCGTGAGGCCGGACTAGAGCCCAAGGGCGAGGCGTGGGCACGCGCCAAGGCAGGCGAACCCGTCGAGACCATCGCCGCGGACCTCGCCACACAGGCCGCCTGAGCGCCCAGGGGAGCCGGGGGAGTGCCCTCGGCTCCCCCACCCAGACCGACTAGACAGCATTGACCAAATAGACTAGACTGACCATATCAACAGGGCGGACCAGTGGAGGGATTTACCGCCCCTCCCGCATCCCGAAGGGAGCCTCACCCCCATGACGACGACCACCCTCCAGGCCGTGGCCGCCAACCGAGCCCGCGCTACCGGCTACGACCACCTGCCCACCAAGGACGTCCCCGTCCTCCCCTACGAGCGGCAGTGCGAGACGTGCCAGCGCCCGATCGTCTACGACGGCGACTGGGGTTGGGCCCACCAGGACGGGACCACGGGCCACTACGTCGCGCCCACCCTGCGCTGCACCTGGTGCAACTGCGTCGACCCGGAACTGGTCACCTTCCAGATGCACGCCTGGCACCACGCCATCGAGTGCGACCGCTGCGGCGGCAGCACCGGCACGAGCATCGGAGACTGACCCGCCCGCAAAGCACCGTCCCCCCGGTGGCGCCACGCGAGCGAGCCGGGGGGACGGCGTCAACGCGGCGACCGGTTACCCGCCACGACCAGGCCGAGGCGATCGCCGCCGCCGCCCGCTCCGACTCCCCCGACCCGACCATCTAACCGACTAGACAACATTGACCAACTAGACTAGACTGACCATATCAACACGGCAGACCAGCCGGGGACTTACCACCCCCACCCACCGAGGAGGACGCCATGACGTGGACCCCGAACATGAGCAGCGAGCGGCGCGAGGCGATCGGCCGCGCAGGTCGGGCGGTGGTCCGGCTCGCCGCCGACCCCGCGGCGAAGGAGCCCGCCCGCCGGCAGAGCGCCATCGTCAACGACGTGAAGGCGTACAGCGACCGCGAGGCGTGGGACGCCGTGGCGGCCTTGGAGCACATGGTGCTGAGCCGAGGGCTGGTCAGTGCCCAGCAGGTCGAGCGGGAGCGTCGCGCGGCCGCTGTGGCCGTGCTCATGGGCGAGGAGGTGGCGCGGTGACGCCGGAGGCCGGCGGCCGCGGGGCCTGCCGGCACAGCCTCGCGGCGCTCCTGGCCCTGGCTGCGGTCGACGTCGCGGCCGCACCTGCGGCCCAGCCGGCCGCGCTCCTGGATGCTGCTGCGGACGCGATCGAGGCGACCCGACAGGTCATCGAGCGGGCACGGGGCTACCTCGCCGCCGACGCTGCGGACCTCACGGGCCGACGGGATCAGGTGCTCAGCGGTGCGCGGGAAGCCTGCGACCGGCTCGCCGAGGCACGGGCCGTGACCAGGGCCGCCGCCGACGGGGCGCGGTGGCTCCAGCAGTGACCCGGGGCTGGCCGCCTGGGGCGACGGGGGGAACGAACGCCACAGGCGGCCAGGGCCACGCCGTGGTCGGTGACGGGGGACACCCCACGGATGGCGCGCCGTCAGGATGCGGCCGGCCGGAACGGCACCGCAACCCCGTCTAAGCACCGTCCCCCCGGTGACGCCACGAGAGCGAGCCGGGGGGACGGCATCAACACGGCGACCGGTTACCACGCCGGACGCACCCCACCAGTCTACGAGGAAGGACAGGACGCGAGATGGACACGACGGCGCCCACCTTGGCCGAGGTCATGGGAACTCTCGACGAGCTGGCGGACGCGGCGCGGGCAGGTGACGCCCAGCGCTACCGGGCCGCCGTGCGCCTGGCTCAGGCCCAGCAGATCACCGAGGAGCAGCAGCGCGACGCCTACGAGTGGGGCCGTCGCGGACAGGGCGCGGCCGCTGAGTTCGACTGGCGGGGGGAGTGATTGACCAGAAGACAGGCCACACCAGCTAGACAGCATTGACCAACTAGACTAGACTGGCACCATCAACACGGCAGACCACTTACCACAACCACAGGGAGCACCCATCATGAGCACGATCACCTTCGCCGGGAACCTCGCCGCCGACCCCGAGCTGCGGTTCACCCCGAGTGGGCGGGCGGTCGCCCGATTCACCGTCATCGAGAACCGCCGTCGGCGTACCGAGGACGGCCAGGGCTGGGAGGATGGCGAGCCCAACGTCTACCGCGTGCAGGTCTGGGGATCGTTCGCCGAGAACGTCGTCGAGTCCTGCCACCGGGGCGACCGCGTGCACGTGAGCGGCGGCATCGTCACCGATCGGTGGGTGGACAAGGAAACCCGCGAGGACCGGACCGCCCAGCACGTGAAGGCCGACGAGGTGGCGTTCAGCCTGCGCTACCACACCGTGCGCGCCACCAAGGCCGCCCGCAGCACCACCCAGGCCCACGACACCGAGGAGCCGCACGAGGGCTGAGCCCGCGGGGGAGGGCGGGGGAGAGGCCGGCGGCGGCCCCCCCGCCCTGTCCCATGAGCCGGAACCCACGCCGGACCCACCACCAGACCGAGGAGCCCCGAGCATGACCGTGTACGCCGTCGCCCTGTCCAAGGGCGGGAGCACCAAGACCACCACCGCCGCCGAGCTCGTGGCGGCTCTGGCTCGCCGCGGCCGCCGTGTGCTGGCCATCGACCTCGACCAGCAGGGCAACCTCACGACACGGATGGGCGTCACCGACGACACCGAGGTGGCCGCCGTCGCCGCCGACGTGCTCACCGCCGACGCCACGGCCCCCGAGGCCGCCATCGACGCCCCGAGCGTGCCGGGCGCGAGCGTGCTTGCCGGCACCCACGACCTGGCCAGCCTCGACCAACGGCCCGAGGTGATCACCGCGCTGCGCGACCACCTGCCCGAGGTGGCGGGGGAGTGGGACGACGTCGTCATCGACACCCCGCCGGCCCTTGGCCTGGTCACCCTGGCCGCACTGGCGGCCGCCGACGTCGTGGTGGCCGCCGTGGCCTGCGAGACCGAGGCATACGACCAGCTCGACCGGCTCGTGGAGGTGATCGCCCAGAGGATCGCCCCGCGGATGAAGCCCGGCCAGCGCGTGCACTGGATCGTCCCGACCCGGCACGACAGCCGGCGCCTGCTCGACCGCGAGGTCGTGGACATGCTCACCGAGCAGCACCCCGGCCGCGTGACCTCCCCCGTGCGCGAGGCTGTCGCCGCCAGGGACGCCTACACCAGCGGAATGCCCGTGTCGGTGTTCGCGCCCGGCTCAGGGATCGCGGCCGACTACGCCGCCGCGCTGGCCCCGATCATCGGCACCCCCGAGCCGGACACCCGCGGCAGCGCCGAGCAGCACGCCAACGCCTGACCACATCGACCAACCAGACCAAGGAGCACGCGATGACCCGCCGCAGCCTGCGCGACCGCAATCGTGCCGCCATCGCCCTCGACCCGGAGACCCCGGACCTCGAGCACACGGCCGAGCCGCGCAGCTCGGCACGGCCCAGCACCACCCCGGCGGCGACGGAGGAGCCCACCGAGGAGCCCACGCCGGCCCCGCCCAAGGCCACCCCGCCCAGCGCACCGCCCCGCACACCGAGGAAGCCGACCCCCACGCGCAAGGCCGCAACGGCCGCCGTCGGCGAGACCGCCCGCCTCGGTATCTACCTGACCCCCGCGGAGTTCGACGACGCGAAGGCCGCCTACCTCGCGGACTGGACCAACGGGGGAGAGGCCGACTCGTTCGCCCGCTGGATCGCCGCCGCGATCGACGCCTACGCGGCGCGCACCCCGAAGCAGCGCGCGACCGCGCAACCCAGGGGTCGCGCGGAGGAGCGCACCGGCTCGACCCGCTCGTTCGCCATCCCCCTCGACACCATGTCCCGGATGCGTGCCGCGATCAGCGCCGACCAGCAGGCCGGCCGCTGGCCCTCCGACAGCGCGTGGTGCGGCGAGGCGATCGCCCGAGCGGTCGAGCAGGCACGCTCGCGCAACGGCGGCGCGCTGCCCACCCCGCCGCCGCGCCTCCCGAATCGGCTCGTGCGCTAGCAGGTCCTCCAGCCCCGCCTTTGGCGGTGACTGGCTAGACAGTATTGACCAAATAGACTAAACTGACCATATCAACACGGCAGACCAACCGGGGGCCTACCACCCCCACCCACCGAGGGAGCACCTGATGACCAAGATGTCTCGCGAGGACGAGCTGGCGGCTTTCTGTGAGGAGTACGAGACCCTGCTCCGGCAGGCCCTCACGACCTACGCCGAACACATGGAGAAGGCGGGCCAGGAGGCGCGCGCGGCCTACGAGGCGGGGCAGCGGTCGCCGGAGGCGCGTGCGGCGCAGGACGCCAGCTTCATGACCAACAACGGCTATCGGCAGCTCGCCCAGATCGCGGAGGACTGCGCCGGCCGCGCCCACACCTGCCGTAGCGACCTGAACCGAATCCTGTTCGAGGACGACGGCGAGTGAGGGAATCCCGGGCCTGAGCCCGGCCGAACAAGTCAGTGCCCCGGCGGTGCTCGAACACCGCCGGGGCGAGGAACCCCCAGGTAAGTGGAGGACTCCCATGCCCATCATCCCGTCCGGCGAGCCCTGCTCGCAGCTTCCCGACTTCACGCTGACGAGCGACGACATGCAGTTGCTCGACCTGCTCGCGCTGCACGTGATCTGCGGCACCCTGCGGGAGACCCGCCGGTGAGCGCCCTGGCGAATCCCAGCCCCGCGGCCGCCCGAGCCCGCCGGCAGGCGACCGTCGTCGCCGCCGTCGGAGCGGCCATTCCGACGGTCCTCGCCGCGCAGGGCATGACGTCTTTGGCCGTCGACGTCCTCGGCTTCCCCGTCCCGGCGGCCGTCGCCCTGGCCGGCTTCCTGGAACTGGCGCTCGTCTCCTCGGCACTGCTGGCTCGCGCCGCCGCCCTGGCCGGTCGTCCCGGTGGTGCGGATGCGGTCGCCGTCTGGGTGGTGTCGGCCACGTCCGGACTGCTGGCCGGTGTGCACGAGCTGGTGGCCACCACGCCGGACGGCTCGTCGACGTGGAGCGTGGACCCCGGTTCGGTGCTGGCCGGTGCGGTGCGTGCTGTCGCGCCCTTGGTGGCCGCCTGGCTGTGGGAGCGAGTGCTACAGGCCGCCAGGGCCGAGCAGGCGGAACGGACACTGGCCGAGATCCGACGCGACAGGCGACTGCTCGACGTCGCTCGCGCCGCCCTCCTTGTCCGCCGACTCGACGCCGCCGGCCAGGCGACCTCACGACGTGGCCGACGCGCCCGCCGACGACTCGACCGTGCCCACGTCGCGGCACTGCGCGTGGCACCACCCGCGGCCACGCTCGTCGACATGCTGACCGCCGTCGGCCAGGTCGACCACCTACCCGCGGCCACGCTCGTCGCCCCCTTGACGCAGGGCTCGGACACCGGCCACGAGGAGACCGGCCACCGTCTGGGCATCCTCGACCGGGCGGCGGCCGCGGTGACCGCCCGGCCGGACACGTCGGTCACCGAGTACGTCGACGACCCGGCAGAGCCGGACACCCTGTTCAGTCCGCCCGGTGCCGGCCACCCGGTGTCCGACGACGCGGCCACGACTCTCGCGCTGGCCGTCGAGGGTCGTCCGGGCAGACCCCGACGTGTCCGGTGCGCGCCTGGCCGACGAGCTGACGCGTCGCGGGCGACCGGTCAGCATCCGCTCGGGTCAGCGCTGGCGCACCCGAGCCCTAGCCGCCATGACCGGCTGACCGCCGACCCCCGCACCGAGGGGGCACCGGCCCCCCCCGCGAAGCCCCGGACCCCCCTTGGAGGAGGAGGGTCCGGGGCTTGTTTCGTTTCGTTAATTGAGTTACAATAACGGAATGACGGAACGAAACGAAACGGCGCCCGTTACGACCCGACTCTGTCGATTCCCCGGCTGCACCCGGCCGGCTGAGGAGGGGGACGGCCGTGGCCGGCCCCCCGCGTACTGTGACGATCCGAACCACACCCGCGCCGCGGCGTTCCGTGCCCGACGTGGCGCCGAGGCTGGCAGCGACACCGAGGTGACCACCGCGGCCGCGGAGGAGCCCGTCACGTTCGCCCGTGTCCGCGCCGGCCTGCTCGTCGAGCGTGTCGAGACCGCCCTGTCCGGCCTGGCGACGATGACCACCGAGCTCGTGGCCGAGCTGCGCACCCTGGGCGACGTCGAGGCGGTCGAAGTCGAGCTGGAGAGCGTGTCCGCGTCCGCTGAGCAGCGAGCCGCCGAGGCTCGCGCCGTCGCAGCCGAGGCCGAGACCCGCCGACGGCGCGCCGAGGCCACCGCAGCGGAGGCCGAGCAGTTGCGTGACGAGGCCGAGGCGGCCGCCGAGGAAGCGCTGTCGGCCGAGGCCCACGCCCGCGAGGCGGCACAGGCGGCCGAGCGCACCGCGGCCAGTGCCCGGGAGGAGGTCGAGCGACTGTCCGCCGAGGTGGCCGGCCTCGTCGAGGAACGTGACGCCGCGCTGGCGCGGACCCGCGAGCTCGCCGAGGCACTGGCCGCAGCACAGGCCGACGCTGCGCGCGTCACGGCCGACCGCGACCAGGTGCGCGACGCCCTGGCGGAGCAGATCGCGGCCGCCGCCGACCTGCGAGAGCAGGTCAAGACCGAAAGCACCCGGGCCGAGCAGGCCGAGGCGGCCGCCGCCGAGCTGCGCCGCACCCTCGACGAGCGCGACCAGGCGGTGACGGTCCTCCGCGCTGAGACAGCCGAGCAGCGCACCGCCCTTGCTCGGGCTCAGGTGCGGGTGGAGGAGACGGCCGCGCAGCGCGACCAGCTCCGCACGCAGGTGTCCGAGCGCGACGAGCAACTTCACCGGGTCGAGCGGGAGCACGCCGACGTCCGAGCCCAGGTTGCGGCGCTCACGGCTCAGTTGAGCGCCGAACAGGCCGCGGCCCGCGCGGCGGCCGCCGTGGCCGAGCGGACCGCCACCGAACGGGTCGCAGAAGTCCGCGCCCTGTACGAGGAGCGCATCACCGAGCTGCGGCAGGGGCGGGCGACGCAGTGAGCACGGCCCAGGCGATCCAGCAGCTCGTCGACGCGATGATCGAGCGCTGCCGCGCCGAGCACCCGGGCGTGGAGTTCTCGATCTTCGTCTCGCCACCGGACTCGCTGTTGCTGCCCAAGGACGGCGACAAGCTCTGGCGGGGCGCCGGCTACTTCACGGGCCACGTCTACCGAGACTGCATGGTCGAGCCGCTGGGCGGCGACGACGTCGTGGCCCTGGTCGCGCTGGACGCCGCCGCGCCCACCTACTACGGGATGCTGCGCACGGGGGAGGTCACGACCACCTCTCCCTACGGCCCCGCCGCCGACAGCCCGCCGGACCAGCACGAGGAAAGCTGATGACCACGACGCTGTACGTCCCGCACCCGGAGCGGTGGTGGATCGCTTCCCGCGCGGACCTTCCCTGGCTCACTGACCCCGACGTCGACGACGGCCGCGTGCGGTGGCCTGACCGCGACGAGCGGCAGTGGACCGCCGTCGCCGCCCTCGTCGAGGCGGTCGCCCGAGCCGTCTCCTCCGGCGGCCACGACGTCGACGAGGACAACCCCGCCGTGGCGCTCGTGCAGGTCGACGTCGCCGCGCTCGGTCCGGTGGATCGGAAGATCGTCACCTCGTGGTTCCGTGCAGGCTCAGAGGCCCCGTCCGGCGATCCCTGGGAGGATGGGCTGACCAACGGCCGCCACCGGCTGTGGAACGCCTGGCGGGCCTCCCCGGCCGCCGTGCTGCCGATCTACTCGGACACCCTGGCCGGGCTCGACGACGTACCCGTCATGGGCGAGCGGTTCGCCGCCGTTGTCGCCCAGAGCGCCGCCGACGGGCTCCGCGACCTACCGGCCGGGCCGGCCAACCGGAGCCCGCGCTACGTCGACGAGCTGCGCCGCGTCGCGCTGGAAGCCGGCCACGACGTCGACGGCCCCCACGTGGTGGCCGACCCGGTACACGGGTCGTGGTGGACCAGGTTGACGGGTCGGTGATCACTCGGCACGCCGGGGGTATAGCCCCTCCCGTGGCCGCCTGAAACGAGTGGGTACCTTGACGACCATGCACCTCCAGGCGGTTCCAAGTCGCATGCCCGCGGTTCCGAGCGACCCGACCGCCGCCCTTGACCGCCTGCTGCATGATGGCGTGACCTGGGGTGACTCCTCTGTATGGCTGCCGCGGCTGCCCGCCAAGAGCGTGGACCTGTTCTTCACCTCCCCGCCCTATGCCGACCAGCGTGCGTACAGCCGCATCCACCCGGACCGTTACGTCGAGTGGTTCCTGCCCTTCGCGCGAGCGATGTACGAAGCGACCAGCGACACCGGTTCGTTGGTGATCAACATCAAGAACCGGGTCGCCAAGGACGGGCCCCTGCGCGGGCAACGACACCCGTACGTGTTCCAGCTCGTGATCGCGTTGCAGAACATGGGTTGGCGCTGGATCGAGGAGTACATCTGGCAGAAGCCGAACGCGATCCCGGGCAAGTTCGGGCCCCGCACCAAGGACGCCTTCGAGCACGTCTTCCACTTCGCGCGGGGAGCCAAGCCCTACTTCGACCTTGACGCGGTGCGGGTGCCGTACAAGACCGCGCCTGATGAGATCGAGAGGCGCAAGCTCGACACCAACGGCCGGCGGAACACGGAAGCCGGTTTCGGTCGCAACCGCGTCTCCACGTACCGGCACGGCGGGGCCGATCCCGGGAACGTCATCGCCGTGAGCCAGACCTACAACCAGCATCGCGGGGTCGCGCACACCGCACCCATGCCGGAGGGGCTGGCGGAGTTCTTCGTCAAGGCCATGAGTCCGGGGGCTGGATCGGTGGTGATCGACCCGTTCGCAGGCGGAGGCACCACCACCGTGGTCGCACGTCGACTGGGCCGGCGCGTCGGCGGTCTTGAGCTGCACGAGGAGTTCGCGATCGAGGCTCGGCGCCGCATCGCCGCCGACGTCGCGAACGACACGCCTGGCCGCCTCGTCACGGCCGGCTGATGAGCACCGTCGACGAGACCGTTCGACGCATCGTCGGGGCCGCGACCTGGGACCAGCGGGTCGCACAGATCCGACTGGTCAGTCAGAACCACGGCACGGCCCAGCACCAAGAGATATTCGCCAGGGTGGCCCGTGAGGTCTACGTGCCCCACCTCGCACCGGACTTCGCCTACATCCACTCCGCAGAGTTCTACGACCTGCCCGCGTTCCAGGCCGCGTACGCCGCGGCGACGGCAGCGACGAGCGACTTCACCGACGTCACCGAGGCCACCCTGACGGCTGCCATCGAGGCAGAGCCACGCACCCTTCTCGCCTTCCGCACCATCCTCGGGCTGGTCGGGAAGGAGTTCGCTCAGTCGACCCACCTGGTTGCCGACCCGCTCGGTCTCAAGCCACTCAGCGCCGGCAAGGTCGACGCGATGGAGCGCAACGGCACGCCGGTCACCACCGAGCAGGCGATGCTCGTCGCCCGCACCATCCTGCGTGCCATGGACGGCTCCCTCTTCGGGGACCCGCCCGGCGACTTGCATCGCAAGCAAGACAAGTACGACACCGCCCGCGGGTGGGAAACGGTTCAGACGCTCGCGCGCGACGGCGTGCCCTACGCCGCGTTCCTCCACCAGCGGCACTACGGAGGTGCGTTCCGCCAGCTCCTCGACGCCACCTCGACCCGCCGCGGGAACCTCCTAGAGGACGCCGTGGAGGAGCTGTTCCTCGAGCACGGCGTGCCGCACATCCGTACCGGCAGCCACAACCAGGCGGACATCGCCAAGCGGTTCGAGATCAGCGTCCAGCCAGCCCCCGACTTCGTGGTCTACGACGACTCCGACACCCTTCGCGGGATGCTTGAGTGCAAGCTCGTCAACGACGGCGGCACCGCCCGCGACAAGGCGCTGAGGTTCGAGCGACTCCGTGCCGAGTCCGTGCGGCTCGGTGGCGTCCCACTCCTCGCAGTGCTCGCCGGCCTCGGCTGGGGACGGGTGAACGACACCCTCGGTCCCGTCGTCCGCGACACCGACGGCCGCGTGTTCACCCTCGCCACACTGCCCGAGTTGATGAACGTGGCCCCGTTCCCCGGCCTTCGCAGCCTGGCCCCGCCGCCGCAGCCGTAATCCGGAGACCACGTTCCTTCCTTCCCCTGACTCCTGCGCGCAGCCCCGCACCGGAATCGATCGTTTTCGAGCGTGGGTACTTACCCTACGTATGGTAGGTATACTAAGAAGGTGCCAACGAAACCGGCTCTTCTTACTTCCGGTGGGGGTGGTCGAGGCCACCGCCGATGAGCAGCATGCGTAGCCGGTAGTTGTCCCGGTTGCGGAAGCCGCGGGCGATGCGTCGGTGGAGCTCGATGAGTCCGTTGATCGCTTCGGTCCCGCCGTTGGAGGCGCGGCCGGTGTCGAAGTAGGCCAGGAACGCCGCCTTCCACTGCTTCAACGTGCGACCGAGCCGCTTGATCTCGGGGATCGGGCAGGTCGGGAACGAGCCGAGGACCTCCTGGGCGATGCGACGGCCCTCGGCCAGGCTGGGGTTGGTGTAGGCCGCCCGCAGGCGCTGGGCGCACTGCCAGGCGAGGTGAACCTCCTCGTGGCGTTCATCGGCGGCGATCGCAACCTCGAGCCGGTGTCTCTGCTTGTCGGTCAGCTTCTCGGCGCCGCAGCGCAGGATCAGCCGGATCCCGTACAGCGGGTCGCCCTTGCGGCCGCGGTGACCGTGGATGTGCTGCTGGACCCGGCGGCGGACCTCATCGACCGCCGCGGTGCCGAGCTTGACCACGTGGAAGGCGTCCAACACCGCGACAGCGTCCTCGAGCTCGTCGTCCAGGGCATTCTTGTAGCCCTGGAACGGATCCAACGTCGCCACACCGACGCCGGCACGGAAGGCCTCGTTCCGGGCGTTCAGCCACTGCGCGTAGACGGCCGCGGACCTGCCGGGGACCAGATCAAGCAACCGGGCTTGGACCTGGCCCTTCTCATCGCGGGACAGATCGACCATCCCGGTCAGCTCCTTCGGCCCGCGCCCGCCCCGCCCCTCGGGCTTGGTGGACACGTGATGCCACACATGCTCGTCCACCCCGAGGGTAGACACGCCCTCGAAGCGGGACTCATCGGCAGCCAGGGCATCCAGCAGGGGCCGGATCGCACGCCACACCGTGCGCCACGCCGTCCCGAGCTGGCGTGCCAACCCCTGCACCGAGGCGTGCTCGCGGCGCATCTGACCGATCGCCCACCAGCACGCCCGCGTGGTCAACAGCGCCCGCGGACCAGCCAGACCATCATCGCGTTCGGTCCACGACCGGCCCGCACACGCCGCCTCACCGCAGCGCCAGGTCCGCTTGCGCCACACCACCTCCACCGGCCGCCCGAAGCACGGGGCGTCGACCAGCCGGACCTCGCGTCGGCCGTGGCTGTGCGCCAGGACACCACACGACCGGCACGCCTGGACCCGCGGTGGGGACTCCACCACCACCCGCAACCAGGCCCGCCCACCCCGGCCGACACGCTCACACACCTCCACCACGTGGAAGCCGGCCAGCCCGACGAGCAGATCACAGCGAGAGCAGTAACGAGATGCAGAACGCGCGCGAGTGCACGCCGTAGGCTCG